>ULLM01010431.1_pt1 | contig 67120 bp, 54 predicted proteins | sample 1951431 | NCBI WGS metagenome assembly ULLM01 (sample SAMEA4835528, study PRJEB28245) | human gut metagenome | biome: gut microbiome; material: fecal sample | place: Denmark | collected 2008
GGATATGATTACGATTATATGGGAAAATACATAACAGCAGTTGAAAAATTAGCAATTAAAAATGTTATTGAATATAAAGATAATATAATTGCAAAAACAAAAGAAATATGTGAATACCGTTAATATTATGGAGGAACTCAGTTTTTAGCCGAGTTCTTTTTTAATTAATCTTTGATTTTTATAGAAATAAATTTTCTCGCGTGTTCAAATGGTGAACATGCGATTTTTCTATACTTAAAATATGTAGATTAAAATTTAAAAAAAATTCTCGTTGCACACAATGGGTGTGTTACGGGAATTATACAATTGTCTTGTAAAAATCTTCTTCGTTTGACCAAATGGTGGCACTACAATTTATAAAACCGAACTAAATCTTTAAAATAAGCAAGAAAAAAGTCGTCCAAACTCAAATGAGTTCAAACGACTATTGATTGGCGGAGAGAGCGGGATTTGAACCCGCGCTACGATTGCTCGTACTAACACCTTAGCAGGGTGCCCTCTTTGGCCTCTTGAGTATCTCTCCATAAAATTGGGGGCTTGATGCTTCACATCAAGTGGTTTGATTATATCATATGATTTATTTTTTTTAAAGTATTTTTACAAAAAAAGTTTAGTTTTTTTTGTCACATTCGAATTTTTGGTTATTTTGCACATATCATGATCTATTATACTGATAAAATTTTTTGCGAACTTTATTATGTGCAAGTTGCACGAAATTTGTGCAATTTGTATATATGTTTATAAACTGGGTCATTTTCTTTTTTAAGCGGTAAATTATGATTAAATTGATGTCTATTTTTTATTTGATATGTTGCAATTTTGGATATTTGATTAATATTTATAATCTTTTAGGCCCTCAATTGTTGCTATGCTTGAAGAATAAAATTCTTGATAAATATCTGGTCTGTTTTGTGCGAGAGAATAGATTTCTGCCTGCTTAATTGCGTCAAGCTTATCTAGAGCCTTGACGAACTTTGCTTCTGGTGTTTTGAGCTCTTTGTATTCAAGCCAATATGATTCAATTTCTGGCATGTCATATTCTTTGCTGAGTCTTTTTATGCATTCATATTCTTTTATATATTTTTCTTTGGGTGGAATGTTGTCATATGGTGTAACATCGCCAGCATCAATTTCGCATAATTCATGATAGGCAATCAATTTTAAAACTTTTAATTCATCTAGATCTGTTTTGTTGTGATTCATAATGTCAAGGGCGAGCATTATCATTGAAAAGGTATGCTCAGCATCGCTTTCAATTCGTCCTTCTACATTACATCTTTTCCAACCACGTCTCTCAAGCTCTTTAAGTTTGCTGATTTCTTTATAGAATGTTTCCATATTTTTCTCCTAATGATATTGTAGCAAAATAATTAGATATTTCAAAACAAATATTAAATAGTTTGGTTTTAATTTTTCAGTATTTGATGAATGCAAGAAAAAAGTCGTTCAAACTCAAATGAGTTCAAACGACTATTGATTGGTGGAGCCAACGTTATCCAATTCTAACTTTAAGGTCCATGTTGGAGATAGGTGGATTAAGGTTTTAATTAAAATTGACTAAAATCTTTTTTTAAGGCAATTATTCCGTTTTCATATTCATATTTAAAACTTTCAAATTTTTGATATTCTTTATTCCATTTTTTTAAGTTATCATCTAGCATTTTTAACATTTCACTTATATTATGTTTGAAGTCTAGTTCACATTTATTAAAAAATGCTTTTTGATAAGCATAAAAAGTAAACATATCTTGTCTTAAATAAGCAGAATATTCGCTAGATGATATTCCCGCATACAAAGTAGTATCGACATATTGATTTCCTATAAAATACTGTTTCCAAAAATTGCCATTTTCATCTTCAAAATAAATATTAAAACAAATATCCTTTAAATGACTGTTTGTTTTAGGATAATGAACATTGATTTGACATATAGAATTTTTTTTCAAATCACCTTGAAACAAAACTATATGATTGTAATAGTGTTTAAATAAATTCCAATTGTATATATCAGATTCACCATATAACAGAATATCATTTACTTCTGTCGTAACAAAAGCTCTAGTTATTTTTTTATTGCCAATATTTTTTAGAAATATTGAATATTCACACCAAACATTATCATTTTTATAATCTGTTATAAACTCATATTCTATCTCTGATGGACTTGTAAGTTTGTATTTTTCAATAGGTATTAAAAATACATTACAATTCATATCCACACTTGTTTTTTGTGTTGTCAAATCTAAAATGGGACGATTTTTTACAATTTGTAAATTTTCATCAATTATCTTCAATCTTTTTTCTTCATTTTTTAATCTTTGTTCATTATTTAGAGTAAGTTTTATTCCTAAAAAGGTAAATAGCCCTCCTAATAAACCACCTATTATAGATGATAAAATAGGAATAACAATTCCTGTCCAAATTTCCATATACTCTTCTCCTTGTATTAAGTATAGCATAAAAATAGAAATTTTGCATATATTTCAAGAAAATAAGAAGAAGTATTTTTCAACTTCTTATCGTGAGTGTTTTATTGATTATTTTGCAAGTGAGAATAAACTTCTTTTGCGGTTAGATTTTGAGAATTGCCATTTGTTTCGGCAAAGTTTTTTAAGTCAGTTGCAAACATTAAACTTATTCGTTTAAGTTGCTGATTTGACAAACTTACTTTACTTAATTTTAAAGTGTTATCTTCAAATCATAAGCATTTATATTTTCATATAAAACCTTGTTAGCAGTGATACCAATTTCAATCTAGATTTCAATTTTGAAGTCCACTTGTAAATTTATCCAATTTGAGTGAGATGGGCTTTTAATCTTTGGTTTCTCAAAAGGAATAATTGCACCAAAACATTCATGTAAAAAGAAAAACTGCACGCATTTCTCATTTTCACGAGGCGTGCGTACAGTTCTCTTGTGGCGGAGCGTTCCATTTAAAATATGAACACTCTCATTTTGTGTTATATTTTCTTTTGCTTCTTCATATGTTATCTTATCTGAACCAAACAAATTGTAGTAAATTGCAATTTTGTCATCAAATATGTAAACAGAGTTTACAAAGGTATTTATAATTTTCTTTTTAAAATCAAAATCGTTTTTGTCATAGTCCAGGTATTGGCTGGTAATCTCAATTATTTCATCTTTGGTATGCACAACTTGTTCTGCAAGTTTCATTTTTTTAATTTCATTTTCAAAGTCTTGTTTTTGAATGGCAAGGCTTTTTATTTGTTCATTTAATCTTTTTTGCAAATAATCTTCTTGTGCGTTGATAAAAGAGTTGAAGCATTTGTCCATATCTTTTTCAATCTTTAAAATGCTTTTTTCGATACCGGCGATTTTTTGTGCCGTAGAACTGTGATTGAAAAGTTTCAACATGCCGTCGGCTATCTTTTCCATTTGTTCAGGTTTTAAAATGTGTTCAATTGTTTGCTCAACAACATAATCTTCCAGATAGGTTTTATTTTCGCTGTGTTTGTTGCATGTGTGAAATTTATGTTGTTTTGAACAGTTATAATAATTGTGTGTTTTGCCCGTTTTGCTTGTTCCACCGGTTCCAACCATTGGCGAACCACAATGTCCACAAAATGCTTTGCCTGTAAGTAAATATTCCGTTTTAGCCTTTTGTGTTGCCGGTGCATGTTTGTGTTCATTTAATTTAATTTGCACTCTATTGAATAGGTCTTGGCTTATGATAGGTGGGCAATAGTTTTCATTTGTGATTTGTTCGCTTTCAAACACACCTATATATTTTTTATTTTTTAAATTATTCTGCAAAGAGTTGTATGTAAATGGTTTTCCATTTATTGTGTAGCCCATTTGATTTAATTCTTGCATAATTTGTTTTTTGCTTTTTCCATTTGCATATTCTTCAAATAAATAGCGAATCGCAGGTGCCGTTTTTTCGTCTATGACTAGTTTTTTGTTTTCAACTTTATAACCGTATGTTGTTGTTCCGCCAATAAAATTTCCTTTTATAACACTTTCTTTAATGCCACGCTTTACTTTTTGGCTTAAATCTTTTGAATACATTTCAGCAAACATTTCCAGCAAACCTTCCATAAGTGCACCTTCCGGTGTGTCGCTTATCATTTCAGTTGCAGAAATAACTTTTACACCATATTGTGCCAATTTGTGTTTATAAACAACACTGTCATATTTATTTCTTGCAAAACGGTCTAACTTGTATACCAAAATTTGCTGAAATTCTTTCTTGCTTGCGTCTGCAATCATTTTTTGAAATTCAGGGCGGTTGTCATTTGTCCCGGTTGTTGCTCTGTCTATATATTCTGCAATAATATTTATTTTGTTTTTTCCTGCATATTCTCTACAAACACGCAATTGACCTTCAATGCTTTGTTCCGTTTGAGAGTATGAAGAAAAACGAGCGTAAATTACTGCGTTCATTAAAAGATACCCTCTATTCCGTTTTCTTTATTGTAGAAATCGCCAAATTCTTTGGCGATATTGTAAACTGTTTCAATTTGTTTGTCTGTCATGTAAAATTTTGAAAAACTTAATTTAGAATAAATGATTACATAGTTTTTATCAATTGGTGTGGAAAGATTTTGCAAGTCATCATCAATCAAAACATCACTTCCATGACCTGTTATATATCCAGCAAGTTCTACACACTCACTAGTTGTAATATCTCTTATATTTTCTTCAATTTCTCTGATTTCTTTTGTTGTGTATCCAGAGCGTTTTGCAAGTTCTTCCTGTGAAAGGTTTTCCCTTATTCTTAAATTTTTTATTTTAGATCCATTTTTTAAAACTGTTGGATAATAATCTCCTGATACTAAAAAATCAATATCTGTTTGCAAGTATTTTGCAAGTTTTTTTATTGTTTCTATATCAACACTTGTTGACCTTCTTTTAAACATGCTCACAAGGGTTGTATAAGGTATGTTTAAATCCATGCTTAATTTTCTTTTGCTGATTTTCTTTTCAGACAATAACCTTTCTAGTCTATCATACATATCCATTTCCATTTTTTCTTCTCCCCTATACGCAATTATATTATAAAAAAGTTATTAAAGCAATAAAAATTACGCAAAATTAAAAAATTTACGCAATTTTGATTGACATAATACGCAAATGCGTATATATTGTCAATATACGCAAATGCGTAAATATCAAACAAGGGGAAATTTTTATGTATATAAATCTGCGAATGTTAATGTTTAAAAACAAGATATCTATAAAAGAGATGTCCCAATATTTAGGCTTAACTAGAAATACTTTGACAAGAAAAATAAAGGGACAGTCGCCATTTACTCTAAATGAAATTATTGTTATTAGAGCAAAATACTTCCAAAACGTTACATTGGAATTTTTATGCGAAAAAGGATAATTTATTATGCAAATTGGCTCTATATCATATCGCAAAAATGTTGAAGAAAAATTTTCAAATTCAAAACCTTTACATGCAGATATTTCGATATTAAAAATTGAAGATTTTATTGTTCAAGCATTATTAGATATGGCTGTAAAACAAAAATCAAAAGGAGAAAACAGCAATGACCGAAAATGAAAGTTTTGTGTTTTATAAAAGCATGTTTGAAGCCATTGAACAAATTCCAGATACATCAACGCAAGCACAGGCATATAGAACACTTGCTGTATATGGTTTATTTGGTGTCGAACCACCCGAAGATGTCCCGCCATTTGTCCAAATTATTTTTAAACAGGCAAAACCAATACTTGATAAATCTATGAATAGGTATCGTGCCTGTGTTATGAATGGCAAGAAAGGTGGAGCACCTAAGGGCAATCAAAATGCGAAAAGAGACAAAACAACCGAAAACAACCAAACAATCAACCAAAGAAACAACCAGACAAACAACCTAAAAACAACCGAAAACAACCTTAATTATAATTATAATTTAAATTATAATAAAGAAAAAGAGAGAATAGAAAAAGAAAAAACAACTGTTGTTTCAAATTTTCTTCTCTCTCTCAAAAATAAATATCCAAATTTAAACACTGATGTTAATCAACAAAACCTTTTAAACTATGACTATGACCTTGAAAAAATAAATAAAGCCATAGAGAAAAGCGAATGGCTTCAAAATGCAAGTATCGATTTTGTTCTACAAAACTATGCAAAAGTTATTTCCGGGGCGTATGACAGTTTCACAATTAAATCAAAACTAGGGTTCGAACAACGGCAACATACCAAAGAAGAACTTGACGCACTTTTTGACAACTTAGACGAAATTGATTTAGGGGGAGATGAAAATGAGTTTAAAAAAGGTTGACCGTGAAATTATGAAAGATTGCGGAAATTGGATATTTGATGCAGACGAAATAAAACAAATTTTAAATAAAGATATTGACGCAATAAACAAGTTTTTCAATGATAATTTTAAAATCATTAAAGCAATGGCGAGCAAATATGTTTATCAACAAAAAATAGTAAATAAAGCATTTATCTATGATGTTGACGATTTGGTTCAACAAATTTATGTAGACTTGCCATTTTATCAGTATGATACAAGAACGCATTTTTATTTTTGTATAAGAAAAAGTTTCAAACTATTGCCTTTTGGCGGTTATACAGCGTCAGAGAAAAACATTGAAATTGAAAAATCTATTTTTTCATATGACGCTGAAATAGTTGGAGAAAATTCAGATATATCAACAACTGAAAGACTTGACTACTTGTCCAGTTCTGATGACTTTGTTGAGCAACTTTTAGACGAAGACGATAGAGAAAAAAAGGACGAAATGATTTGTCAATATCTTGAAAAGACAATTAAAAACAAAAGAGATTTAAATGCTATGTTTTGCAAACTATTTACAGATTTGCCAGCAAGCGAAATCAAAGGAGACGAATATGAGTATTACAAGCAATGCGCAAACAAAAATATTAAATAATAAGGACGAGTTGTTGGGAGTTCTTGGAGAGATTGGACTTAATGTCGAAAATCTAAAAGATATTGACCCAGCATTTAAAAAGGTTGCGGACAATAACAAAGTGTGCCAAAAAAGATGGCGTCAAGCCCACAAAGACAAAATGCGTGAGTATTGGCTTAAATATAGAAATAGTGAAAAAGGCAGAAAGACAATTAGAGAATGGCAACAGCGATACTACCAAAATCCAGAAATCAAAGCAAAAAAAAGAGAAAGAAACAAAAAGCGAGAAGCCCTTCCAGAAATCAAAGCAAAAAGAAGGTTTAATATAAGAACGCTAAATATTGCAAATAAAACCATTGAAGATTATGAAAACAAAATTAAACCTTTTGTAAACAAGAGTTTTACTTTATCTGAAATAGAAAATCAATTTATTGAAACTATTAAAAATGATTTTCCAGATAAAGACGAAATTTTTTATAATTCTTTTAAACTGTATGTTCATTTCTATGTTCAATATATGCAACATAAGAAAGAGTTTAAACTTTGTTTATTAAAGGAGATAAGAAACAATGAAAAAGAAAATCACGATTAAAGGCACAAAATATGATTTTAAATTCTTGAATGTGTCAGCACCAATTTTGGGGCAAACAGACACCAATGAAAAACATATTGAAATATATTTTCATGATAACGAAAATGAACTTAATAAAACAATAGTTCATGAGTTATTGCACGCATATTTGTTTGAATGCGGTTTAGTAAATTATGTTGACAATGAAGATTTGGTTGTATGGTTTGAAAATATCTTTTTTGATTTGTTAAAAAATTTTCAAAACATAACTGAATAATTTATTAAAATTCCGTTGAGTGTGTTTTATAGTCAAGTATAAAACACATTATAATTTGGAACGCAGTGGTCAGTAGTATTACAAGACCACTGCGTTCCAAGGTTTAGTCAACATATTGGCGGTCAAACGAAGTCAGCCAATACAAGCAAATAATGCATTATTTGCGGGGCAATAATAATTTATTAAACAACCAACTACCGCTTTACACGGGCTGTTTGTTGGTTTGCACAAGTAAATTTGTGCGTGTTTAACCAGGTAAATTTAAAATATTTCAAAGCAATATATTATGTTTTTAAATTTATAATTTGAAAAAAAATAAACAAAAAATTAAAATTATAATTTCACATCGAAAGATGCTTGCTTGCAAACTTCATGTTTGCGAGTGAACTTTAATTTTAATTTTTGTTTTTTACAAATATAAATTTTTACATAATGCTTTGAAATATTTTTTTACTTACGCTAACACAATAAAGACGCAAACAAAAATTTGAACTAGTTTCAAATTTTAGCCCCCGCAAGGTTGTCCGCCTAGGACAATACCGAAATTTTGCCTTGTAGGTGGCAATTTTGCCTTGTAAATAAAAAATAGCAAGATTTTATTCTTGCTATTTTTTGATTATTAGTCCAAACATATTCTTTACAAATACTAAAAATTTGTATGAGTTCATATTTGAAATGGATTGGCGGAGAGTTAGGGATTCGAACCCCAGGATGCTTTCACATCAACGGTTTTCAAGACCGCCGCTTTCGACCGCTCAGCCAACTCTCCATATTAAATTTGATGTCAGATTTTCTTGCTGACCTGCCTAGTATATTATATTTTTGGCTAAAAATCAAGAACTTAATGAAAAAAGTGAAAAAATTTTTGTTATTTTACAATAAATATGTTAATGATTATAAATCAACGCATGAACAAATATTTAATAGACATATATTCTCCGTTTATTTGCAAATGAAATGATAATTTTAGCTGAAAAAGTTAAAATTTATAAAGCTTTTTTTATTATTTATTAAATGATTCGGGTTTTTGTTTTACAATATATAGTGTAATAGAGAATGAAATGCTATTTGCCCGGGCGGGAAATTTGAGTCTAGGCAAAACGTATTTGAGACAAGTGAAACATATAAACACTTAGAAAATTGTTTATATGTTATTTAACATGGTTGAAACACAATTTAAATGGGATAAATTTGCTATTAATTCTGACAAATATTTAAAAAGTTTATTCATTGATGCAAAAAGAAAAGGAAAGATAAAAACAGGAAATAGTGCTTCTAGCAAGTGATTTTTTTTAGTTTTATCATGTTATATTTTATGATTGAGTTGATTTAACTTGTTTTTATATTATGATTTTTTATTTTTTTTGTTTTTCTTCTTATCGTTTGTTTCTGTGGTTTCAAATTGCATTTTGCCAAGTTCGTTGCAACGAGCAAGAAGCTTTTTTGCAATTTCATCTCGTGTTGACCCATCGCTCAAAAGCTCGCTATATTTTACTGGTGCATCGAAAACATAAATTTTCTCTTTTATTTTGAAATATGAAACATAGATTGGAACATCAATTCCTTTTGCTTTGCAAACATCTGCAAAAGAAAGAAAACCTTTATAAAACCCTTCAAGTTCGGGCAAATATCCTTTGTCAGATTTCTCGGGAAAGATCACAATATTGTCGCCATCTTGAATTGCTTTAAGACTGTCTTTAAGGGTTGGGCGAAAGCGACTGTCATGATAGGTTGAAATAAGGTTTAGCCCCTTATAATAAAGGTTGGTGAGCGGGCTTGCAACAAGGCAAAACATTCTTGCAAGTCCAAGATTCCAATGTTTTTTTTCGTGATAATAAACTTCGGTTTGATATTTATAAAGTTTTCTGAGCCCTGAGTTCATTTCGCCAGTTCCCCAAAACCGAATTGGAAAGTCGCAATACATTTCAAGAGAAAGTGGGGCATCGGTTCCTTCGTGGTTGCTGATTATGATTGCTCCGTTTGTTGGTTTTTCACCAAGAAAGACAAAACGTGGGCGTTTATATCTGCACACCATAAGCTTTTTCATAAATCTAAACCATGTTTTTCTGTCTTGTTTAAACTTTTTGGGCTTTTTTACTCTTTTAATTTTTTGTTGGTTCTGATTTGTTTGTTCTTGAATTTCTTTTTCCATATTGTTATGATATCATGATAATTTCCAGTTTGCCAACATTTTTCGCGTGTTTTCGACAAAAGATAATGGATAAAACAATATAAACATGTTTATTTTTGAATTTTTGTTTAATCTATGAAAGTGCATAAAATTTACAAATAAAAAAACCAATCAATCGACTGGTTTTTTATTTTGCTTTTGTTTAGGAAAACTATCGTAAAACTCCGTTTACTCTTATTGTAAGAGTAAAGTTTTCGGTAACGAATGAAAGAAGGTTGTTTTTATATTGATTAAATCCAGTCACAGAATTTCCTCCGCTTATAGTTTCATCAAATTTAAACCAAGTTATTAAATCAGGGTCTTCTTTGTCTTTAATATAAAGGTCAACATAATAATTGTGGTTAAGAGTATAATCGAATGTGATTTTGATTTTGTTGTTTTCTGCTGAAAGGTTTTCAAATACGTGATGGCTTTCGCTTGTCATTCCATTAACATGGTTAACGTCTGTAAGCCAAACAGTGAACACTTCATTTTTATATACATTGCTGAGAGATGAAATGTCAAACACTAAATTTTCTTTCCAAGTTTCAACAGAAATTTCATTTGCAACTGTAAGTTTGAAAACAAGTTTTCCTGTTTGAGATGAAACATTTCCGTTTGCAAAGTTAATTTCAATCCAACTATAACCAAGTGAAATTTTTGATGTGTCAATGTTGATGTATGCACCAATAATCAGATTGCCTGAAGATTCGGTTTCTTTTTTAATTTCAATTGCATTTTCAGGGATTGAAGTTGTGTTTGAAGATGATATGTTTTTTCTCAAAATTGTCATATATGAGCCATTTATTGTGGTTTTAAGTGTTACTATTCCAGTGTTTGGAACAATGGTTTTTGTGTTAGATTTATTGAAAGACACAAATGGGCGAGAAGAACTGTCGCTTGCAAGAACTTCTTCATAGTCTTCAAGAATTGCAGAAACTGTAACGTCTGAAGTTGGCATAAAGAATGTGAAGGTTCCATTACGATTTTGAGATACTGTTTCGTTTCCATATTTAATGCCTACAAGCTTTTTGTCTGCTGTTTTTAAAGTTACTGTAATTGTGATTTGATCAAAAGCTTCTGCTTTTGTTCTATTTGAAGAAAGTTCATATTCAGTGCTTGTTTCAAGAGTGATATTATATTGTTTTGGTTTTAAGCCCGGATCATCTCCGCAAGCTGCAAAAATGAAAGAACAAAGCACACAAACAAACATTGTTAAGATTGTTTTAATTTTTTTCATGGGGTTCTCCTTTTTTTGAGTAAGTGTATCATAGAATATTTTTTAAGTAAATCAAAATTTAATATTTTGCCAAAGAAACATGAAATCGACAAATTCATAAAAAATGATTAAGATTTAAGCTTTATATTTTAGACAAAGACGTTTTGTTTATGTTATAATCGGTTTCGGGGAATAGATAAATTTTTTTAGGAAGGGTTAAATGTTAAGTTCAAAAGAGTTCAGAGATTTTGTTTTAGAAGAACTTAGAAATCTTGGCGACATTTCCTATAAACCAATGATGGGTGAGTTTTTGCTTTATTATGAGGGAATTTATTTTGGCGGAATTTATGATGATAGATTTATGGTTAAAATGACCAAAACAAATGAAAAATTCAATCTTGAAAAAGAACTTCCATATGATGGGGCAAAGCCAATGCTTGTGATTTATGATTTAGATAATGTTGAGTTTTTAACAGATTTGGTTTTGACAACTGTTGAAGAGCTTAAAAATGAAAAGGGCGGAAAGAAGAAATGAGAAATAAAGTTGTAACAATTTGTGGAAGCATGCGTTTTGCAAAACAAATGATTGAGATTGCGGCAGGGCTTGAAAGAAAATATGGCTGGTGTGTTATTCAGTGTGTATATTGTGTTGACATTGAGTCTATGACAAATGAAGAAATGGAAAACATTATCAATGCACACCGACAAAAAATTGACATTAGCGATGCAATTTATGTCGTGAATATTAATGGATATATCGGAAGTTCAACAAACAGTGAAATTCGCTATGCAATTGAAAAGGGAAAAGAAGTCATATATCACGAAACAAGAGAAAAAGAAAATTGATAAACAAAAGCCACCAAGTGTTTGGTGGCTTTTTTGTGAGAAATATTATTATTGTTTTAATATTTTAGATATGTTTATTTTTAAAATCTGTCAGGAGAAGAAAGTTCTTCTTCACAATTTTCAACAATTTTTGCAATGTCATATATAATGTTCCCGGCAAGCTCTGGGTTTTGTTTGTCATGCTCTTCAAGATGTGTGTCAACCACAAGAGAAAGTGTGTTGCTATAATCTTCATAGTCAAGTGTGCTGTTTGGAAAATGGTGGCAAAATCTTTGAGCACAATTGATAAATTTGTTAACAGCATTAAATTCAATTTTATCGGCGGCTTTGATTGCTTCTTCTTCATCAAAAGTTTGATAAAATGTTTGATTGTAGTGCGCTTGATAGCGAAGGGGCATATATGAGTGGAATTTGAAATTTTTAATGCCATTGTCTTCCATATACGTTGCAAAAATGGTGAAGGCAACAAGTGCAGAAGGTGAAACTTTGGCAATGTCATCTTCAGGATCAATGTTTTTGTTAACCGCACGAAAATGTCGGTCTAGTTTTTTGAAAATTGGAGTTTTCTCAAGATTCTTTTTATTTTGAATTGAATAGACATGGACGTTTTTATTGTTATCAAAACCAAAAGTAATTTTTGGAAGAGTGAAAGATTCTTTCTCGTCTGAAAGAAAGATTTTCATTTTATATGGTGCTTCAAGGTTAGAACCGCATTTTGAAATTTCACCATAAACATCATAACCAAGATATGATCCAAGATAGCGAAGTTTTTTTGAGCATTTGTTTTGAATCATTTGTTTGCGATGGTCAATATAACTATAAATATTTTCAAAATCGCTTGGAGTTGAGTTAACGAAAATATCAAAAATCAATTTTTTTCTAAAATTTGTGTCGTCAAGGCACCAATAATCTTTTTCATGACGATAGAAATGTTCGGCAAGTGGAAGATATTCGTCAAGTTTAGAAATGAGAACTTCTCTGTTTGGAAATTTTAAAACCGGAAGAAGCATTGTGTCGGCTTCTGGTTTTTTTTCGTTTGTCAGAAATTGGACATAAAATCTCCATGAAGAGTTAAGGTCGTTTGTTTTAAGTTCAACAATTCCTTTTTCAGCTTCGGCTAAAATTTCATCAAGAAGCTCAGATGTTGTTTTTTCCACACTTTTTTCTCCATATTTTTTATAATAATATTATATCATTTTAGGCATTTTTTGTCAATGACTGCGGGTTTTCGGGGATATGAGAAAATGTGGTTGTGAAAAATATACAAAAATTTTTATGAGAACATTTTTGTTTGCGAAGAAAACGTGAAATCATATATAATTGAAAGAAAGGGGGGAATGACACATGACAGATATTGAAATTGCAAATAGCATAAAAATGGAGAAAATAACAAACATTGCTAAAAAAATTGGCATAAAGAATGAAGAGCTTGAACTTTATGGACAATATAAAGCAAAAATTTCCGAAAAAAAATTAAATCCAACAGGCAAACTTGTTTTGGTAACGGCAATCAACCCAACAAGTGCAGGTGAAGGGAAAACAACGGTTTCAATTGGACTTGCCGATGCTTTCACTTGTTTAAAAGAAAGCGTGTGTCTTGCTCTTCGTGAGCCATCGCTTGGGCCAGTGTTTGGAGTTAAGGGTGGTGCAACTGGTGGTGGATATAGCCAAGTTGTTCCAATGGAAGACATCAATCTTCATTTCACTGGTGATTTTCATGCAATCACTTCAGCAAACAATTTGCTTTGCTCATATATTGACAATCATATTTTCCAAGGTAATGCTCTTGAAATTAATCCAGACAAGGTTGTTTTCAATCGTTGTTTAGACATTAACGATCGTGCACTTCGTGAAATTGAAGTGTGCAAAGGTGCAAAAAACGGAACACCAAGAAAGGAACGTTTCAACATTACTGCTGCAAGTGAAATTATGGCGATTTTGTGTCTTTCAAAAGATCTTGAAGACTTAAAGGAACGTCTTGGCGATATTCTAGTTGCATATACTTTAAAAAACAAACCAGTTTATGCAAGAGATTTAAAAGTGCATGAAGCAATGGCAATTTTGCTTAAAGACGCAATCAAACCAAACCTTGTTCAAACTCTTGCACACACCCCAGCAATCATTCATGGCGGGCCTTTTGCAAATATTGCTCATGGTTGCAACACAATCATCGCAACAAAAATGGCAATGAGCCATGCAAAATATACAATTACAGAAGCGGGTTTTGGTGCAGACCTTGGTGCAGAAAAATTTCTTGATACAAAATGTAGAGTTGCGGGGCTAAAACCAAATGCGGTTGTTATTGTTGCAACTGTCAAAGCTTTAAAACTTCATGGTGGTGAAGACAAAAACAATCTTCAAACTGAAAATGTTGAAGCTGTTAAAAAGGGAATGGCAAACCTTGTTCGTCATGTTAAAAACATTGTGAATGTTTATCATTTGCCTTGTGTTGTTGCAATCAATAAATATACATCAGACACAAAAGCTGAAATCGAAGTTGTTGAAGATGGTGTTAAAGATCTTGGTGTTAAAGCAATTGTTGCAGACGTTTGGGGAAAAGGTGGAAAAGGAACGATTGATCTTGCAAAAGAAGTTATAAATCTTTGCGAGAAAGATAATAGCGGTTTTACTTTCTCATATGATGTTAATGATAAAATCAAAAAGAAAATCAAAGACATTGCAACAAAAATTTATGGCGCTGGAAGTGTTACATATTCAGAAAAAGCACTTGAAGACATAAAAGACATTGAAAAACTTAAAAAAGACAAACTTCCAATCATCATTGCAAAAACACAATATTCATTTTCAGACAACCAAACATTGCTTGGAGCGCCAAGTGGGTTTGAACTTCAAATTAAAGAACTTCAACTCAGAAATGGTGCAAGATTTATTGTTGCCGTTGCAGGAAACATGCTTTTGATGCCAGGTCTTAGCAAAGCACCAGCAGGTGAAAAAATGCATATTAATGAAAAAGACGGGAAAACCGTGATTGAAGGATTATTTTAAGATAAAAAGAACACCAACCGGTGTTCTTTTTTTTAGATTTTTAAATAATTAAACTTGTTTTTGACCATTTGCCTGTTTAAGCGAGTTTGCAAGTTCGCTCATTGGAACAATTTCAATGCCCATGTCTTTAACATTTTTAACAGCATCGGAAATTGCTTTTGCGGTGTTCTCGCCACCATGTGATCCAACATGACCAATGATGATTGCATGACCCTTTGTTTTTGCCATTTCTGCTCCTGCCATGATGTGTCGGAACACTCCTTCATATGATTTGTTTCCGCCTGGTTCCAAAAATTCGTCTCTGCCAAGATAAAGAATGTGTTTTTCGTTTGCAACTTTTGCACATTGAGTGTTTATGTGTGTGCGGCTGTCAACAAAGAAAAGATTGTGCTCTGAGGCATAGTCATATATATGTCTCATGGTTTGAGCGTCTTGGCAAACTCCCGAGCCAATGTGAATGTTAAAACCTTTTGCACCTTTAACAGTTTCAAGGGCTTTTGAAATTTTTTGATTTACTGTTTCTTTGCTGTCGCCCGTGCAAATATAGTTTGGGCCATACCACGAAAGTGGAAGAGAAACGTGAGCTTGCATTGGCATGTGCAAAATCACTTCTTTTTCGCTATCCAAAATTTGCTGGCTGTTTTTTTCAGAATTGTCAAGGTTTGGCATTACGGCACAAGTGAGTGGTGCATCAACTTTAAGCATGGTTTCAACACCAGATTGATCATATCCTCCAAAGTCGTCAATTATGATTGCCATTTTAGGCGAAGAGTTTTCTGCCCAAACCTTTTCGCCTGAAAGTGGAGAACAAATCATGCCAAGCCCCACGGCGAAAAGTGTTAAAGATAAAAATATAGATAAAAGTTTTTTCATATTAATGTTTTGTGCAACCTTTAAAATTTTATGCAAAGTTCATTTTACTGTTTTATGGTTTGACATTTTGAAATTATGCTTGTATATTTAAAGCATGAAACTTTCAGGAACAATTAAAGACATAATTTTCAGAAATAACGAAAACGATTATACCATTTTAGAGATTTCTCAGGGTATGCTTTCTTGTGTTGCAACCGGAAAATTTCCTATTGTTGGTGTTGGTGAAGAGGTTGAACTTGAAGGTGAATTTCAAAACAATGCAAAATATGGCAGACAGTTTGTTGCAACAAAAATTCATATTAGCGAACCAACCGATGAAGAAAGCATTGTGAAATATCTTTCTTCGGGGTTAATTTCGGGGGTTGGAATTGTAACCGCTTCAAATATTGTTAAAGTTTTTAAAGGTGAAACACTTTCAGTTATAGAAAAAAATCCTGAAAGGCTTGCACAAATCAAGGGCATAAGCAAACGAAAAGCTCTTGAAATTTCGCAAACGTTTTCAAACATTAAAAAAATGCAACAAGCGGTCATGTTTCTTCAAAAATATGAAATTTCAACAAATATGGCTGTAAAGATTTTTGACACATATAAAGAAAGAACCGAGAGCATTTTAACAAAAAATCCATATAAACTTATTGAAGATGTTGAAGGCATCGGTTTTAAAACAGCAGACAAAATTGCTTTTAACATGGGAATTGAGAAAGACAGTCAATTCCGTTTGCGTGCTGGAATTTTGTTTTGTCTTGGCGAACTTGCAGATAAACAAGGCTCAACTGTGATAGAACGTGAAAAACTTACTGAATCTACTGTAGGGGTTCTTGAACTTCCAGAAGAATATAAGTCGGAAATTGAATCGCAAATTACAACTCTTGAAATTGAAGGTTTGATCAAAAGCACAACACTTGGCGATCAAGAAGCGGTTGCAATTTCAAAATTATATTCAATGGAAAAATATATTGCAGACAAACTTAAACTTTTGCTTCAAAGTTCAGAAGAAGTCCATCTTGATCTTGATGCAGACATTGACGAGTTTGAAAGAGTGAACAACATTTTGCTTCACAGCGGGCAAAGAAAAGCAATCAAAACCGCAAGTGAGCAGGGCGTTGTGATAATCACTGGTGGCCCAGGAACTGGGAAAACTACAATTATAAAGGCAATTTTAAAAATTTTAACGGCTCGTGGAAAACAAGTTCAACTTCTTGCTCCAACAGGAAGAGCTTCAAAAAGAATGGAAGAGCAAACAGGGAAAAGTGCATCTACAATTCACCGTGGGCTTGAAATGGGTTATACAAACGGAAAACTTGGTTTCACAAGAAATGAGAACAATCCTCTTGATGCCGATGCAATTATTGTTGATGAGGTTTCAATGATTGATCTTTATGTTGCATCTGCACTTTTGAAAGCAACAAGACTTGGAACAAAACTTGTTTTTGTTGGTGATAAAGACCAGCTTATGAGTGTTGGTGCGGGCAATGTTCTTGCGGACATGATTGCTTCAGGTGAAATTCCTGTTGTTGAGCTTTCGCAAATTTATCGTCAAGCAGAAGACAGTAAAATCATTGTCAATGCGCACTTGATAAATGATGGTGAAATGCCAGACCTTGCCGCAAAAAGCAATGACTTTTTCTATAGTTCAAGCTTCGTTCCAGAGCAAGTTGCTGGTGAGATTGTTGAAATGGTATCTTCAAGAATTCCGAATTTTAAGAAAGATATAGATTCTTCAGACATTCAGGTTATTGCGCCAATGAAGTCTGGAATTGCGGGCACAAACAACCTTAACCTTTTGCTTCGTGAAAAACTTAATCCAGCATCAAGAGATAAAGAAGAAATTGAAGTTCACAAAAATGTTTTTAGGGTTGGCGATAAAGTTATGCAAACTTCAAACAACTATGAGCAAGAGTGGATCAAGCAAGAAGGTGACAACATTATTGGTGGAATGGGTGTATTTAATGGAGACATGGGACATATTGATTTCATAAATCCAAAAAGCGGAGAAGTTTATGTAACGTTTGACGATGGCAGACGTGCGGGCTATTCGATTGTTGACCTTGAAGATCTTGTGCTTGCCTATGCAATTACAATCCATAAAAGTCAAGGAAGCGAGTTTGATGCTGTCATAATTCCAATTCTTGGCGGGAATCCAATGCTTTATAATAAAAATCTTTTATATACAGCGGTTACTCGTGCAAAAAAAATGGTTGTTTTGATTGGAAAGAAAAACAACATTTATCATATGATTAAAAATGAATATCAATCAAAACGAAACACTCTTTTGAAAAAGTTTTTGCAAGAGAACACATATGCTTTGTCATAATTTGTCAAAATCTCCGATATAATTTATCAGGAGATTTTTTATATGGAAAATAAAAATGAAATTAAAATTGAAGGAAAACCACATCAGGCGACAATTGACAATCGAAAAAGAATCATGCTTACTGGTGTGCTTGAAGTTTTAAGCAGTGTTGACAAAACTGTTGTATGTCGCATTTCTGGGGAAATATGTTATATTTCTGGAAAAGATTTGCGTGTTTCAAAACTCAGTCTTGAAGAAGGAACACTTATTATTGATGGCGAGATTGATGGACTCTGCTATAAAGATGCACAGTCAGGCAAATCATTTTTCAAAAGGATTTTTAAATAGTGGGTTTTGCAGGAACTTTTTTTCAGGCTGTTGTTTTCATTTGTTTTGGAATAGTTGCGGGGGCACTTTTCAGCATTTTTTCACTTTTTTCAAAGTCTATGAAAAATAATTTGATTGTGACGTTTGTTTCTGATTTTTTTGCACCAATTGTTTCTGTGGTTGTGTTTTTGATTGCACTTTTTCGTTTTGAAAGTGGGAAAATTTCAGTTTTTTCAGTTCTTTCTTTTTTGATTGGACTTCTATTTGTTTTACTTTTTGTGCAAAATTTGTTTGTCAAGGGCATAAAAGCGGTGTATAATAAGTTAAAATTAAATAAAAAATCATAGGGGGAAATTACGAATGACAAAAACAAAACTTGAAAACATTGTTCGCCTTGTAACAATTCTTGCAACATTATTTTTAGTGTTTATGACAATCTTGGCAATTTCGCTTTATGCAAAAGCTGGGGTTTTGGCAAGCAAGAATGCATCGCTTGACAATCAAATTAAGAATCTTAGCATTACAAGAACTGAACTTGAACAAGGAATTGCAATCAGAAAGAGTGATGCATATATCGAGCAACAAGCAAGAGAAAACCTTGGAATGATCAAGGAAAACGAAACTCTTTATATTTTCGATTAAGAAAAAGCCCACAATTTTGTGGGCTCTTTTTTTTGTGAAAATTTATGAGAGATAGCCAGTGATAGACAAAACTGTTGTTCCGTTTGCAGGAACTGTAATGCTGCTTCCATTAACTTTTGTAACAACAAGTTCTTTTGATGATGAAAGAGTATAGTCAGTTGAAACAAGAGTTGTTTCACTTGCTGTTCCAACCTTCATTTTGAGTGATGTTACAGTGAATGCGCTTGGAAGTTGGTCGGTTATGTTTGAAACCGTAATTTCTTCACTTTCGCCATTGGAGATTGTCAGAAAATAGGTGAAAGATTGATTTGGAACAACAGTAGAAGCTGATGCACTTTTTGCAATTTCAACATCAGATGTTGAATTTCTTGTAATTGTGCTGTTTGTAAAGCCTGTAACTGTTCCAGAAGAAGTATATCCGATGCCTTCAACACTGTTTGTAATTTCTGTTATTGTTGTTGGAAGGTTAAACACAACTTGAGCTTTATATGTCAGTGTCATGCTTGCTCCAACACCAAGTTGTTGAAGGGTGAAAGTGAGTGGGTTTGTTGCAACTGGTGTTACAGAATAGGTTTGAGTGCTTGTTGTAAGTTTTGCACTTGAAACAACATATGCAAGATTGCCACCGCCAAGATTATCAATTATTCTTACTCCGGTGAAATATGTCGAGCTTGTGTTTGTGATTTTGATTGTATATGTTACAATGCTTCCAACGGTGAAAGTTGTTGGCGAAGCGGTTTTCACAAGCGAAATTCCACTTGAAGTGTTATATGTGATTTCAAGATCATTTGAAGAAATTGTTCTTGAAAGTGAATCGCTTGGCGAAGTGTAAGATGCTGTTGCGTTATTCATAATTGTTGCCATATTGTCCTCCTTTGAAAATTTGGCGAGATTATCGCCACTTTATCTTATGAAGTGGGGGAGTTTTTTGTGTGCGAAATTTGACAAGTTTTGTGACAGTTGCAATTTTTTTTAAGCTGTGATATAATATTAATGTGTCGAGCATAGATACATGCTTTTCCGGACTGTAACCAATATTCCAACTCACATTAGTGTTGCACATAGATATTTGGCTCTCACTGGTGCCAGAAAAAAGTTGTGGTTGTGTTTTGGAATTGAAAGGCATCACAGGTCTCGACCAACTTGGTAAACCTATCCCAAGAAAACTACCTGCAGATTCTTGCTTTTTTGTGGAAATCTGATTTATAAGTCTTGGCAAAGATGAACGAATCCGAAATTCAATCTATGGTGGCAAGGTGAAAAATCTTTAAGGTATAATCAAAGAGGTTTTATGTTTAGCGCTAATTTTATAATTGCGCAATTGTTGGGATTTATGGCACTTTTGGTTTATTGTCTTTCCTATGTTGTTAAAAGCCGAACAAAGTTTTTGCTTTTTGCAACAATTGCGGAACTGCTTTATTCCTTGCCATTCATCTTTCTTGGATCAATCGGAACGGGAATAATTTCAATTGTTTCGTGCATTCAGAACCTTTGTTTCTTTCTTTATGAAAAGAAAGGAGAAAAGATGCCAACTTGGCAAGTCTGGACCTATGTTTCAGCTTTCACCTTGATTGGCCTTTTCACTGCTGAAACGATTTGGGACATTCTTCCAACAATTTCAAACGTTGTTTTAACTTTCGTGTTTAACATGAAAGACATGAAAAAACTTCGTTTGTATCATTTTATTCCAAGCTTGCTTTTGCTTGCGAACGACATTTTGGTTAAAGCATATGCCAATGCTATTGAAGACGGCTTTGAAGCAACTTTTTTGGCCGTTATGATTGCTTTGGACTGTGTAAGATCGCACGGGTTCAAAACCAAAATTAAAAGTGCAACACTAAACAAATTCCATTCAAGAATTCTTTGGCAAATGGGAGTTAAATTTAACTTGCAGTCCAACAAAGAAGAACTTGAAACTGGTGATAATCAAGAGTTGTTTGCAAACAAAGAAGCATTTGTTCCAATGGTTTTTTTGAAAAGAGAAACCCCAATACCCCCATCGTAGCTTTGCGGGGAAAAGAAAAAGAGAAGGAAAATTTCCTTCTCTTTTTATGTTTGATAAAATTTTAAATTATTGTTGGCTTTCGTTGATGATTTGTTTAACTTCTTTTTCTGCTTTTCTGAATTTTGCACTGAAAACAAGAGTTGTAATGGCATCGCAAACACCATCAACAATAAGTGAAACACCGGCAAAAATCATAACGTTTTCAAATGTTCCAAACATTACAACAACGCCAAGAGCGATAGTGATAATGCCAAGAGCAACAACACTCCACCAACCTTTTACATAGGCTCTTGAAAGTTCAATTCCTTCTTGCATTTTAACAATTCCGTCAATTAAAAGGAAAATGCCAAACACAACAGTGATAACAGCCATGATTGTTTCAGGTTTAACAAGACAAAAAATTCCAAAGACAATCATGAGAAGGCTGAAAATGAAGATATATGATCCGAAAATTCTCTCACTGAAAATATATCTTATGCAATAGACAGCTCCAAGTGCAATGAAGATTGCTCCACCAGCATAGCACAAAACGTTGCTTGAAGAGTTTGGAAAACACAAGAACAAAACTCCAATAACGATTGCGAAAAGTGCAGTGAAGAGTGATTCCCATTTGATTTTCTTTAAATAATCTTTAATCATAATTTTTCCCCCTTTGCATATATTATAGTCTTTTGCAAATTTCTTGTAAATTATTTAAAGCTTATTTTGAAACTGAAACGGCAACAAAATATTGTGAATTTGTGCAATCTTTCACTTTGTAAAATGTTGTTTTAATTTTTCCGCTTTTAAAACGAAGTGATGAAAACAATTTAAGTGTGCTTTCATAGGTTGTCCAACCTTTTGTGAAAGCATTGTTTTTGTTTGGTGAAATATAAAGGCGGAGAAGGGATTTCTTGTCAAAATATCGCTGTGCAACCTTTTTGTTGCATTTTGAAACAACTTGAATGTCGATTCCGACAGGCTTATCTGAGATGGCAACAGCGCAAAGATTTTTGCTGTGAGAAATGTTAAAAAATAAAGGAACATCAACAAAATATGGCTTTCCATATTGATTTGCTTTAATTTTTTTGTCGTCAATGTCAATTTGAAGCTCAGCAAACATTCTTTTTAAAAGAACATATGATGCTTTTGTTTGATTTTGCATTTTTTCTTGATGAAATGAATTATATTGAGAAAGAAAAAATTTGTTCAATATTTCTTGGTTGTCAAGTTTTTCATTTTCAAGATCAATTGTTTGCCAAACTAACATGATTTTCTCCTTTTGAAGATATGATATCACAACCTAATTTTTTTTGGCAAATAGTTTTTAAAAGTTCACGTTTTAACAATTGACAAAATATTATGAAATATGTTTTTATAATTTTCATTTATATGGCATTTATGGTTGACCAAATTTTTTATTTCCCTTATACTTAAAGAGTATAAAATACCGTTGTGTTTTAAAAGGAGGGAACATGAAAAAGAAACTTAAATTTATTTTGTTTGCTTTTGCTGTGATTCTAATTTTGCCATGTGCATTTGTTTTCACAGGCTGCAAACCAAAAGAAACAGGCTTTTATGTTGTTTATAATGGCGTTCAAATTCAAGGTGGAACTTTGAATCTTAGTTTTGATAGCACCGAAACGATTGATATTGAAGGTAACATTCAAGCTTATGTAAAGCTTAAAAAGAAGGCAGACAAAAAACTTGACCTTTCAAGTCTTGAAATTTCAAGCAACATTAAAGAAACAATTTCACCAGGTGACGAATATCAAGTTGAAATCAAATATAAAAAATTTAATACAGTTAAAATTAACATTAAAATAAATAAACTTGAAAATTTGGTTTCAATTCAAAATTCTTCAAAGACATATGACGGGCAACCATTCACAACCGATGCCCTTGGAATTTCTGCAACAAATGATGCAGGAATGAGGATTGAATGGTTTAAAGAGGGAACAAGACTTGCAGAGTTTCCAAGGAATGCGGGGGATTATCGTGTTCAAGTTTTAATTCCAGAAACAAAAACATATAAAGCTGTAAACAAAGTTATAGATGTCAAAATTTTGCAAGCAGAACCAGATGTTGATTGGAATTTGGTTTCAATTTCAGAAACATATCTTTCAACCGACACTCTTTCAAAAATTGCACTTCCAGAAAACTTTGCATGGAAAAATCCAGAAACAGTTTTAAGTGTTGGAACAAACAATTATACAGTTGTTTATACTCCAGCAAACACAAACTATAAATCTGTCGAAAAAGATTTTGCAGTTTCTGCAAATCAAGCATTTTTCTTGCCAACACAAAAAGAAATGCAATTTACCGGTGAAACAATCGAACTAAAAGCTGAAAACCTTATAGGCTTTGACGTGGCATTAATGGAAATTAAAGATGGACAAGATTTTGTTCTTCAAACTAATGCAGGAACCTATAATGTTAAAATTGGTTTTAAAGCAGGGGGTAGTGCTTGTTGGTTTGATGGAACAACTGAAGACAAAGATTTTGTTTGGACAATTTCAAAAGCAAAAGTTAAAGTTCCATATTACAAAACAAACTATGCTCTTATGCCACTTACTGGACCACTTACAATTTCATGGGAAAACGCAGAAGAAGTTTTCAAATTTTGCTGTTTATATAATGGTGATAAAAACACAAACACAATAACATTTGAAAAACCAGTTAACACATATCTTGAATTCGCATTAAAAAGCCAAGATAACTGTGAGTGGGAAGATGGAACAACCAATAACATCACTCAAAGAATTAAAGTTGAGAGAGATGTTTTTGAAACAATAAAATATACTCCATTTGGCGGAACAGAAACAATAATTTCTACTGGTGAATTTTTGGAACTTAAAAAAACTTGCGTTGGTTCAACTTTCGAATTTGTTTTGAAAGATAAAACAATGGTTTTGAAAATTAACGAAAAAGTTGTTAAAGATGGCAGATTTGTTGTTGGCAGCGGAGAAAACAAGGTTTATGTCTATGTTTATGAAAAAGAAAATGATATAAGTTCATTGTTTTCACAAGACGTTGAAGCATATTTCTATGCAACATCAGTTATAATTGATGGAAAACAAGAAGACATCACTTTATATGAAAATGATTTTGATATTGATCTTAAAGAAGACCAAGATTCAATTACGGTTGTTCTTTCAAATGAACTTGAAAATTTTGATTTATCACTTGTTGTGGTTGATCATGAAAATGCATATAAAACATATCCAATCAATTCTTTGACGGTTGTTGTTAATAACCTTAAAAATGTTAAAATGTTTGTAATTCAAGAAAACAAACAAGTTGTTTCTATTATTGAAGTTAATATCAATCAGTTCACAAGAATTGAAAGCATTTATGTGAATCGCATTAATGAATATACAGAGCACGAAGAACAAGTTTATTATCAAGTTGGTTCAGATTCAAGTTTTTCTGGAATCATCAACAGAGTTACTGTAAATCTTAAACAAGGCTATCAAAATTTGACAATTGTTCTTAAAGATAAAAATGGAAATGAATTTACTGATTTTTCAAACTTAAATGGAAAAGAATATTTCTTTATAGTTGTTAAAGATGGTGAAAATGTTCTTGAAACAGTGAAAGTATATTATGGTTTTCTTGATGAAGTAAGTTTCATGGGGGAGAAAAATACTCTTAAAAATCAAATTGATTATTATTCTTTCTATGTTCGTATTGATGATCCTGGCAAACTTGAAGAAGCAGCAAAAGGATATAACTCGTTGGTTAAATATGTGATAAATAACGGAAACCCTGTAACATTTGCAGAATTCGGAATGTATAGAGTTCCAATCAGCTTTACATATTCACTTTATAATAATTATACCATCACATATAGCACAAATCTTATTGTTAACTATTCAAAGAACATTGAAAATTTTGTTGAAAATTCTTCAAACATTAAATTTAGCTCTAAATATTTAAGAGATGGAAATACAATATATCTTCGATCAAACAACTATGCTGGTGGTTGTGGACTTGCAAATTTCAGAGCAATATTAACTGACGGACAATATGTTGAAAATTCTATTGTTCCAAAAGAAGGCTATACTTTGAAAAATGTTTCACTTGTTATCACCGATGATAAGTTGTTTGGTTATCGTGTGGTCTTTAACAATAATGGAAACGAAGAGGTTTGTTATATCTATGAAGCAGTTTCTGGAATTTATGATGGGAATGCAGAAATAGACAGAGTTAAGATTGTTTCATATTTTGGTGAAGACAGAAAATGTAAAATTGAAGATGGAAAAATTTATGTTGAAAATTTAAAACAACTTGAAAACCTTGCAATTTTCACATCAAATGAAGAATCGCTTGTTAGAATTGAAGATCTAGAAGGAAAGCTTATTATTGCGTCAACACAACAATACCTAGAATATGTTGAAGCATATTTTGAAGCTGCTGGGACATATAACATGACAGTTATTGCACCAAATGGGACAAGCAAGACCTATCAAATCATCGTTACTGGTGAAAGTCTTGGAAAGCCATTTGCAACTGTAAGTGCAGGCAAGGGTGCAGGCAAGGTTACACTTGAAGAAAGATTTGAAGAAGTTGAAGGCGGCGACCGTGATTTTAATGGCGATTTCATTATTGATGATAGTTCTGAAAATCTTATTTTTAATGGATATTTCGGGAAAGCAATGCTTTCAGAAATCAAAACCATTAAAGGCAAAGAATATCTTGATGTTACAATCTCTTCCGTGTTGATTGATAATTTCTATTTTGATGCAGACCATAAAAATTTAATTAATGATGGGCTCAACACTCTTGAAGTTTTTGAAACCGAAGACGAGCAACCTGTTAAATATGTAAGATTTTATGTTGCAATTGAACTTTTAGGAATGAAAATTGTTGTTGAATGCAACGTATTTCTTGCAGATTTGCAAAAAGCGGGCGAATAACATTGAATAAAAAATAAAATTGGCGGGGCAACTCGTCAATTTTTTTTGCTGAAAAATTTGCTCTTGAAAACGACAATAAGAAGTGTTATAATTTTTGCGGAGAAAAAAATATGGAATATGTTTTATATGTCGATGACACTGCATTTGTGAAACAGGGCAATTCTAAAAATCTTGATGATGAAATTGTTTCAATTGTTGGTTGCTTGGTTGCGAAGCCAAATGTGCCTGCTCTTGAAAATGAAATTTCAAAACTTTCAAAAGAATTGAAAGATAAATATGATGTTTCAGAGTTTCATTTCACAGACATGTTTAACCGAAGAAATGGGTTTGAAAAACTTGAATCTATGGATTCTCTCATGTATATGGCTCATTTTGCTGCACTTGTTCAAGCTTTTGATATTTCAATCATTACTCAAACAATAACAAAATCGAATCTTAAAAAATATAAGAGTTTGTTTGATTTATATGACATTGTTATAGACAAAAACAACTTTGCACCAAAAGATAATAAACGTGCAGAAGAATATGGTTTACTTTTAAACATTACAAAGGCAAACAAATTTTTGAAAGAATATGACGAAGAAGATTATATTTCAAAAGTTGTATGCGATGAAGGAATAATGAGAGATGGGGCAGATGTGAATTTGAAATATCTTTATGAAGAAGGTCTTCCAATTTGCTTCAAATCTTCAGCAAAAGAGAAAAATCTTCAAGTTGCAGATTTTTGTGCGTGGGGGCTTTCAAGAACAAAGCAAACAATGGGGAAATCTCAGGGTAAAGCAATGAAGCCATTTGAACTTAATATCATGAGAATTTTAGAGAATATTGTGGAAAACTATGTTAACATTGACACTGTTGTTTCAGATGTTGAGAATGGCATAAACATTGATAAAACAATTGAAGAAATTGCAAAAGATGAATGATAAAAACACCGGATATGACGGTGTTTTTTTATATGAAATATTTGTGCAACTTGCACAATTTTCGTATATTATATACAAAAATATGGTTTCAAAGTGAAGATGAAAACGAGTGTTGTTGTTTAAATTTTGATTAGTTTTTAGGTTTTTTGTTTATAATTTGGTCATAAATCATTGTATTTTTTGATTTTATAATATATAATTAAATTATCATATATAGGGAAGGTATTTTTATGAATGCAGGTTTAATTCCAACCGCCATTGTAAGTTTGTTCTTGGTTTGCATCATTCTTGGCTTCTTGTTTGGCTGGTTCAGAGGCTTTTCTAAATCTCTTGTAAGATTTATTATAGTGCTTGCTGTAACAGTTTTAGCTTTCTTTGTTGTGCCATCAATTACAACTGCGGTTTTAAAAATGGACATTTCAAAACTCAACATCAATATTGGTGGGGTTTCGGCTGTCACACTTGGTGATCTTATCATTGATCTTATTGAGCAAGTTCCAATTGTTCAAGATCTTATAGAGTCAAGCCCAACACTTGCATCTGTGATTACTCTTGTTCCACAAATGCTTGCAAATGTTGTTTTGTTTATTGCTTTCTTCTTTATTTTCAAATGGTTCTCTATGATCATTTATTGGATCATTGCTGGAATCTTTTTCTCTAAGAAGAAAATGGGCGACAAAGATCGTCACAAATTTGTTGGTGCCGTTATCGGAATAGTTCAAGGCTTTTTGGTTGCAATTGTTTTAATGGTTCCAATTTTTGGAGTTGTTGAAACATCTCGTCCAATGGTTGAAGCAATTCGCGCAGAACAAGCAGCTGCATCTACAAGTGAAAACACTGAAGAATCTGCATCTGGTTTTACATATACAGTAAATGAAGAAGGTTCAAGTGAAACTCCAGGAGGTGAGGGCTCAGGCGAAACTCCAGGAGGTGGAAGCTCAAGTGAAACTCCAGGAGGAGAGGGCTCAGGCGGAACTTCTGAAGAAGAGAAAAACAATAAAAACATCAAACAAACAGTTTATGACGTTACAGACGAAACTGGAAAATATGTTGATGCATTTGATAAAGTTTGGATTGTAAAAGTTATGAAGGCTCTTAAAATTCAAGATTTGTCAGTTTCAATGTTTGATAACCTTACAACCGTTAAAGACAGAGATCTTGAAGTTTCACTCAGAAATGAAGTTAAAGTTGTTGCTTCTGCATATCCAGGACTTTCTGGTTTGGTTTATGGCGATGCCGACATTGAAAATGCAGAAACCTATGATAATGTTAAAGAATCTTTTGACAAGCTTTATGCATCTCCAGTTCTTTCTGGGGTTGTTTCAGAACTTGTTCCAAAAGCTGCAACTCGTTGGTCAGACACAAGCTTGGCAGAAGAAGATAGAAAGTTCTGTGGAATTGCAAAACCAGATTTTGGTGATGCTGCAACAAACCGTGTGTTTGATGCACTTCTTCTTAACCTTGCAACTCAAGAAGATAGTGAAGAACTTAAAAAAGATATTGACACTTCAATTGATGTCATGAAACTTTGCTGCACATCAGGAATTGTTACTGCTGTTAAACACAATGGCGATCTTATGGAAGTTCTTTTGAAAGACACAAATGAAAACCTTGTTTCAAACATCATTGATCTTTCTTTAAACAGCAGCACTCTTAAAGAGTGTTTGCCAGATATTATTAACCTTGCAATGAGCAAAGTTTATACTGCTCTTAACATTACTGATGCTCCTGAAATTCATGGTAAACTTACAGTTGAAGAATGGCAAACTGAAAAACTTGTTCTTCAAAACGTATTCAATAATGTTTTAAGACTTTATGACGGAATCAACAAAGGCACAAAAGAAGGTAAAAATGCTCTTGATTGTCTTGATTTTGCTGCTCTTGGAAGAGCATTTGACGGACTTCGCAGTTCTAAACTTTTGTCTGAAGGTTCACTTTCAATCATGACAAAACTTATGGATTCTGACTTTGTTGTTGGTGCTGATGTAACAATCATGGCATCATTCAAAGAAAAAATGACAGCGGTTTGGAATGATCCAACAGTTAAAATGGAAGACACATTTGTTGCCGTTCAAAATGCACTTGTTCTTGCAAAAGATCTTAAAAATGCAGAGACAGAAATCACTCCAGATAACATTGGTGAAATCATCAATGGTCTTAAAGATAACGAAACATTGAAAGGCACTGTCAATGAAATTCTTGACAACGAAGAAACTATGAAAAAGCTTGGACTTGACGAAACAACTGCTGGGGTTGTGAAAGAAACAATTTCTTCTGTAATCAACCACGAATACAGTGCAGAAGCTGGCGAAGATATTCAAAAAGATATTAACGCTATTTCAGAAGTTTATAACGTTGCAAACAAAGTTATGAGCTCTCAAACTGAAGTAACTTTGGAAAAAACAGACACAGACAAACTTGTAGAATCAATTGCAAATTCAACAGTAATCAAAGAAAACCTTACAAAATCAGGCAGCAAAGTTGGAAATCTTGATTTCACAAAACTTGATGCAGGAACAAAAACAAACCTTACAGAATCAATCAAAGGAAATAGTAGCCTTACTGAAGCAGAACAAAATGCTTTGCTTGCTTTGTTTGGAGTTAATGCTTAAAAAATTTATATGCGGAAGAAATTCCGCATATTTTTTTTGCAAAAAATTTGTTGTGTCTTGAAAAGCAAAAGAAAATATTGTATAATCTTTCAAAAGGAGAGAATATGAAACCTAAATTTTACGTTTTTCTTGATATTGACGGAACACTTTGGGACATGAAAGACCTTAAAAATAGAAATAGATATCTAATTGAAATGAATCCAGAAAGTGGGAAAGCACTTACAATTCTGATGGATAGTTTGAATGCTCAATATGATGCAGATCTTGTTATAACTTCAAGAAGACGCACCAACTGGCAAGATTGTTTAAATTTCTTTTATTCTGCGGGTTATGATATTGACAAATATAATCCACACATGACACATTTAAAATGTGTGAACAAACCTCGTGGGGTGAAAATTGCAGAATATATGTATAACTCTGAAAAGGGGCACACAGAGAAAAATCAAAGATATTTTCTTCGCCTTTTTGAAAAACCACTTGCAAGAAAACTTGGGCAAAAAATGACAAAGCGTTTTGTTGTTATTGATGACGACATGCGCCCAATCAAAGGCATTTTGCCAGATGATAACCTTATCCATACAAGTAAGCTTATTCAGGCACTTAACATTGAAATGGTTGAAAATTTCTTGAAAAGAAATAATATTGAAATTTTAAAAAACAACCATTCAGAGTGTGCAAATTCAGAACTCGAAATTTCAAAAAACAGTTTAAAGCAAGAAATTGAAAAAGAAACAAATGATAACGAAAATGAGATGGGTGCGGAATAATTGTTCGCACTTTTTTCATTTAGATTTGGCTTAAAATTGGGGCTTGAAATGTTGAAAAATATATGGTAAAATAGAATTACAATTAAATATAGGGGTGCGATATGGCAGATTCACAAGAAATTTTCTTCTCAGGACTTACAGAAGGTGTTCAGGGTTTAAACTCTTATCTTAACAGTGATGAATCAGGAGAATGGAACCTTAGAAGGGTTAAAAAATTCATTAAAAGTGAGGATTTTAAAAAGAGAGATTATGGTATCACTCGCAAACTCTATTTAATGTTTGATCCAAATCAACGTGTTTCTTCTGACATTTTGAAAAAACAAGTTGAGCTTTATGTTGACCTTTTGAATGAAGGATATGACGTTAAAGCAAATTTTCCAGAATTTGATGGGTTTGTTGAAACAATGTTTAAAACAAACATTACAAAAATAAGCAACGACAAACTTTATGCACTTCTTCATGCAATGGATCGCAGAAAAGATGGTGTTTCAACCGAAGCGATTGATGAGTTTGAGTCAAAAATTCCTGTTTTATATACTCAGGATATTGACACAATGACAAATCGCCGTCTTAGCATTTTGATAAATTATATCAAAGACATGAAATATGAAGATCTCACAACAGAACAACAAAGTTTTGTTATTGGTCTTTTCAATCGTTGTGCTGTTAAAACAGAAACAAGCGACAACAATCGTAACAAACTTTCAACCTTTGAATGGTTTAAAGACAATGCATCAAACTATTTCAGTCAATTTAATAAAGCTTTCTTCAATGTTGGGTTATATGAACAATCAATCTTAGACGAGCCAACAAAGAAAATTCGTTTTCAATATCTTTGCAAATATGCTGATTTGCAACATGATTTCATCAATGAAATGGAAGAGTTGGCAGATTATCACGGAATGTCTGTTGCAAGAGTTTTATATCGCTCTTCTGAAGACAGAGTTTATAGAACTGCTTCTTCTTGCGTTTCAAAACTTGGTGTTCCATCATTTCCAGAATATGATGAGGGCTCTTCATTATTTTTGAAATATTATTTAAGAGAACCAAGAGAATATAAAACCAGTGTAACATCAAAAATGCTTGGAATATTCCGCTCTATGGTTGAATATAAACTTAAAGATGCATCTTACACCGGAACTGTTGAAGACATTGCAAAAAAACTTTCATGTTTTGTTAAAACAAAGAAAATGAATGAAGAACTTATGGATATTGTTTTGAAATATAGAAGAGAAGATCAATATGCACAAGGATATCGCAGAGCTGGTGAATGGCTTGTTGACTTGGTGCACCTTGACGAACTTTCAAGAATTCCAAAATATGAACTTGTTCCACCACTTGACAAAAAAATCGTGGAATCAAAAGCTCCAGCAAAATTGGCAAGTGCAACAACTCAAGGTGAAGGGGTTAGAACCTTTAATCCTGAAAGTAAAAATGGATACACTCAACTTTCGCTTTTTGAACTTGGCGAAGATGAATAACAAAAACCACCATTTTGGTGGTTTTTTTATTGAAAAGAAAGAATTTGTTTTTTTGTGAATGGTGTGTTATAATGAAAACATGAGTGAAATTAAACACCATGTCGAATGTTCAAAGAATTTATTCAAAAGTTGTTCCAATTTTCACAAATACTTATGGACGGGGAATGACAAACAAAATTGGTTGGCTTGGAAATAGCAATATTGTTAATATTTATAAAAGGTTTAATATTTGTCCAGTTCAAGGAAAGAAAGAAGCATATTTTGCAATGTGTTTAAAGGAGAAAAAATGAAAGCAATAATTCAAAAAGTTAAAAGAGCAACACTTTACAGCGAAGGTGAAAAATTTAGTGAAATTCAAAATGGAATGCTTGTTTTGTTTGGTGTCTCGGTTTCTGATGACATTTCAAAGGTTAGACAATTTGCAGATAAAATTTTAAAACTTAGAATTTTTGACGATGAAAATGGAAAAACAAACAAGAATCTTTTTGACATAAATGGGGAAATCATGGTTGTGAGCAATTTTACCCTTTATGCTTCACTTAAAGGAACTAATCGCCCAGATTTTATCAACTCTGCAAAGCCCGACAAAGCTGAAGAAATTTATAATCAATTTGTCGCTGAACTTTCAAAACAAGCAAAGGTTAAAACTGGAGTTTTCAGAACATATATGGAAATTGAAACAGTTCTTGATGGTCCGGGAACATATGAATATGAAGTTTAAAAAAACACTGCAATTGCAGTGTTTTTTGTTTTTTAAGTTTTAACCAAAAGCTTCAATAATTAGTTTTTCAATGTCTTGATCGGAAATTGTGATTGATTCACCAGTGTTTGCTGTATAGAGTAAATATTCAATGTTTCCATCGCCGCCCTTGATTGGTGAAACTGTAATGTCTTTAATTTTAAATCCGTTTTCTTGCCAGAAAGAAAGCACGTTTTTTATAATCTGTTTATGAATTTTTGGGTCTTTGATGACACCTTTATATTTTTTTGCAATGTCCTTTCCGCATTCAAATTGTGGCTTTATCAGAGAAATGATTTCAACTTCTGCATTTTTAAAAAGCTCTTTAAGTTTTTGAATAATTGGAAGAATGGAAATGAAAGAAACATCAATGACAACAAGATTTGTCCCTGCAATTTGTGATTTTTTGATTGTTCTGAAATCGGTTTCTTCCATTGAAACAACTTTTTTGTTTGATTTGATTTTTTCATGAAGTTGATTTTTCCCAACATCAATTGCATAGATTTTTTTAATGTTGTTTTGAAGCAAAACATCAGAAAATCCACCAGTTGAAGAACCAATGTCGGTTGCAATTTTTCCAGAAACAGAAATGTTAAAGGTTTCAAGAGCTTTAACAAGTTTGAAAGCTCCACGAGAAACATATTTGTTTGCTTCTTCTTGAATTTCAATTTGTTCTTGTGAAAGAATATCGAATTTTTGCGAAGGGGAAGTGTAAACCTTTCCATTCACTTTCACTTGTCCTTGTTTTATTGCTTTTTGTGCCTTTTCTCTGCTTTCAAAAATGTTAAGGTCTTTTAAAATGTTGTCGAGTCTTTGTTTTTCCATATTGTTCCTATGCAGTTTTGCGATTGTCTATAACGAATTTTGAAATTGTGAAAACAAAAGTGTTTTTAACTTTTGTTGCTTGGTTTTTAAATTTAACATTGTGAACATAAAGATTAACGTTCGTGTTAGTATGGCCGCTTCTCTTATAAAGCGAATTTCCGGTTGAAGATTCAAGATATTTTTTGTCTCGTGCAAGAGCAAGCCCACCGGTTTCATGGTCAGCTGTAATTATGATTGCAGTGTTATTGTCATGAGCTTTGTCATAGGCATAAAGAGTGTTTGCAACGTCAAAAAGTGTGTGAACTTCTGCAAGGGCAGGAAGAAGATTTTTCTTGTGACTGAACTTGTCAATGTGTGCACATTCAACCATTAAAACAAAACCATTTTCATTTTCAAGATGACTTGTTGCAAAATTTACAATTTCTGAAAAGTCGGTTTGATTGTTGAGTTCTTCATTGTATATTGATTTAATATTATCAAGAAGGGCAACAACTTTTTCGTCATTTTTAGTTTCTTTAAGGTCGGTGAAATTTTCAACAACTGTATATCCTTTGTTTCTGAAATCTGAAGCATGAGAAATATATTCACTGTTGGTTTGACCAATGAATAAGTCAACATTGCTTTCAAGTTGTCCAAGCAAAATGTCGAGTGAGTCACCACGTTCTTTTGCGTGTGATGAGAAGCACGCTGGTGTTGCTCCGCTGAGAGGGTCGGTTGTGACAACCCCAGTCTTCATTCCATTTTTTGAAGCATATTCTAAAATTGTTTCAATATTTTTGTTTCCGTCTTTGCTTACAACTTTATTTTTTACAGATTTTCCGGTTGCCATTGCAGTTGCTGCGGCGGCACTGTCTGTTGGCCCGATAAGAGTTTTTGAATCGGTGTTAACTTTACACTTAAAATCGTTTTCAAATTCTAAAGATTCAATTCCATATTTCATTTTTGCGTTTTTAATGTGATTTTCTCCCATGCCGTCACCTATCAAAACAACAAGATTTTGAACACTTGATGACGTTTCAAGTTGTGGACTTTGCTCTTTGCAACTTGAAAGCAATGCTCCGCATGTGAAAATCATGATGATGGTTAAAAAGAAGGATAAGATTTTTTTCATTTTGTTCTCCTTGCTTTCAGTATAGCAAACTGAAGAATTTGTGTAAAGAAAAAACGATTGTTTGTTTTCGTTTAAATGTGTCATATTTCGTCAAAAATGGCAATGGTTTGATTGATTTTATTTTTTCCTTTTGGCTTGTTTTTTGTTACACTTTTGCTATGAAACGTTTTAAAGAGTGGTTTTCAAAACACAAAAATGAAGTTTTTGAACATTTTGGACTTTTGCTGTGTTTTCTTGTTCTTGGAAGAGCAAAAATTTTGCAACTTATAAATCCTTTTTTGGTTGCAATGGCTTTTGCGATGCTTCTTTTAAATAAAAACGGATTGTTGATTGCTCTTGAGTTTTTTGTTTCTTCAAGTATAAATAATTTGACTCTTGAAGGGTTAATCATAAGTGTGTCGGTGTTCTTTTGCATTGTTTTGTTATATATTTCTTGCAAAATTTTAAAAAAGAAAATCAATCTAGTTTCTTGTTTAATTTTTGCCATTATAAGTCAAAGTGCGTTTTTATATTTTAATATTGGAACAACTGAGAAACTGATACTTTCACTTGCAAACATGGCAGCAACACTTTGTTTTGTTTATGTTTTTTATGTTGGGTTTGGTGCAGTTTTCAGCCGTGGAATTCAAAGTCGATTTCGGGCAGATGAAACTGTTTGTTTTTCGGTTTTTTGCATCGCATTTTTCTGTGGAATTGCAAATATTTTTATTGTGCATGTTAACATTTCAATTGCAATTGTAACTCTTTTAATATTGTTTGTTTCAAGAAGCTTTTCAAAAACAATAACTTTAAGTCTTGCATCGCTTGCGGGGCTTGGTTTTGCTTTTTATTGTTCTTCGCTTGTTTATATGGCGGTGTTTGTAAGTTTTGCGATTGCTGCTGCTTTGCTTCAAGATTCAAAAAGGATTTTCGTTTCAATTTCGGTGATTTTGATTGACCTTTTGTTTGGTTTCTTTTTTAATGTTTATGCCGTTTATGATTTTTATTGTTTGAGTCCACTTGTGGTTGCGGTTTTAGTTTTTTTATTTATTCCAAACAAATTATTTCAAAAATTTAAAAATTTCAGTTTCAGCTATGAAGGAAATTTGATTTCCGAATTTATGATTTTTGAAGAGCGAGAAAAAGTGAAAAATCGTCTTATGCTTGTGCAAAATTTGTTTCTTGAAATGCAAAATGAATATAGAAATCTTTCGCTTGGCTCAGCTGAGCGAAAAGGTGCTTGTGAAATGCTTGCAGATGATTTGATATGCAAAGTATGTTCGTGTTGTGAAAAACGAATTTTTTGTAGAGAAAATCAGAAGATGCGAGAGTCACTTGAAAAACTTTTTGAGTTTGGAATGGAAAAACAAAAAGTAACAATTTTAGATGCAACAAATCTTTTTGCTGAAAAATGTGCATGCCTTTCAAGTGTGATTTTCGAAGTTAATTCAAGTTTAAAAAACTATTTCGAATATGAAAAAACAGTGAAGGAAAACAACAAAGGGAAAATCATGATGAGTGAGCAAATGGGCTCAACCGCAGGAATTTTTAAAGAACTTGCGAAAACATCTTTTTCAGATTTAAAAATAGATAAAACAAAAGCAAAAGAAGTTCTTGACGTATTTGCAGAAAACGGTGTGGTTGCAAATGAATGTGTGGTTTTAAAAGATGATTTTGGTGTAAAAAAAGTTGTTGCAGTCATACGAAACAAAGACATCTTGCTTCCTGGAATTTTAAAGGGGCTTAAAAAAGTTTTTCGCATTGATTTTTCTGTCGAGAAACGGAAAATGTCTAAATATTCCGGTTGGACAATTGCTGAGTTTGTGCCAAGCGAAAAATATAAACTTGCAATTGGTTTTGCATCAAGTGCAAAGGAAAATTCATCAGTGTCGGGAGACACTTCTGCAATTTTAAAAATTGATGGAAATCGATATTTATTTGCAATTAGTGACGGCATGGGGCATGGTGAAAAGGCAAACAAAATTGCAACAAGTGCACTTGGTTTGGTTGAAAATTTTTACAAGGTTGGTTTTTCAAGCGAAACCATTGTTTCAAGCATAAACAAAATTTTGCTTCCAAGAGAAGAAGAAAGTTTTGTTGCACTTGATGCTTGCATTGTTGACCTTTCAGTTGGGGTTGCCGACTTTGTTAAAGTTGGAGCATCAGTAAGTGTTGTAAAATCGCAAAATCAATGCAAAATGATATATTCAGACAGTTTGCCACTTGGTGTTACCTCGCTTCCGGCGCTTAATGTTCAAAGCACGGTTTTAAAAGAACAAGACATTGTTGTTTTGGCAAGTGATGGAATTGTTGATAGTTTTGACAAGGTTGAAGACTTTGTATGCTATGTTAACAATTCAAATATTTCAAACATTCAACTTCTTGCCGATGATATTATGGAAGAAGCACAGTCAAGAACAAAACATGAAGATGATATGACTGTGATTGTTCTAAAAATTTCCGCAAATAATTATAGTGCTTGATTTTAAAGCTAAAAACATTTATAATATGTGCGAAGGAAAAAGAATATGGAACTTGATTCAAATGCACTTAACGCATATGTTTTTAAAGGTGACAGGGTTGTTGTTGCTTGCAGCGGTGGGGCAGACTCGATGTGTTTGCTTTCTCTTATGATGGAAAAACAAAAAGACACTGATTTTGAACTTGTTGTTCTTCATGTTAATCATAATATTCGAGATGAAGAAGCTGATCGAGATGAAAAATTTGTTCGTGATTTTTGCGAGAAGAACAAAATTAAGTTTGTTTGCAAAACCGTGAAAGCTTTGGAATATGCAAAAAAGTTTAACAAAAGCATTGAGCAAGGCGCAAGAGAACTTCGCTATGATGCATTTGCAAAGGTTCTTGAAGAAGAAAATGCAAACAAAATTGCTGTTGCACACCATAAAGATGACCAGGCTGAAACAATTTTAATGCACATTCTTCGTGGAAGCTCAATTAAAGGTGCAAGTGGAATGGCAAGTGTTTCAGGAAATATTATTCGTCCACTTCTTGAGTTTTCACGAAAGGATATTGAAGGATATAACAAACATCATGGTGTTTTAAGTGTTGAAGATTCAACAAATAATGATGTGAACTATAGAAGAAACTTTCTTCGCCATCAAGTTTTGCCGGAAATTGAAAAGATATATCCTGGGGCAATCAATGCTCTTTGTGAGTTTGCAAAACGTTGCAAAGTTGATGACGATTTCATTGAAAGTCAAGTTCCTGAAAAATTTATTGTTTCGGGCAAAAATGAAGTGAAAATTTTACAAGAAGCAGATGAAAAAGCCGATGCTTTGAAAATGAGGCTTGTTAAAAAAGCATTTGAAAAGCTTGGTATTTTTGCAGACATAGAACAAAAACACATGAAGGCAGTGTGTGAACTTTTTAAAATGAAAAGTGGCTCAAGTGTTTCGCTCCCTTGCTCTCTTTATGGCATTAAGGTTTATGATGGGGTTATAATTTCAAAACGTAAAAAACATGAAAAACAAACCGAACAACCATTTGTTCTTGGTGAGGTTGCATTTAAAAATTTTGGAAAAATATATGCCATTAACATTACAGACAAGCAAGACCCCGAGTTTGGTGATGGAAATCATTATCTTGATTTTGCGAAAATTCCATTTTCAGCAGTTTGGAGAACAAGAAAAGATGGAGATCTTTTCACAAAGTTTGGAAGTGGAACAAAAAAACTTAATGACTATTTCACCGATAAAAAGGTTGAAAGAAATAAAAGAGATTTAATTCCTGTTCTTGCTGTCGGAAACAAAATTTTGGCAGTTGCAGGAATGGATATCTCAGAAAACGTTAAAATCACATCTAAAACCGAGCAGATTATAAAAATAATTTATGCAAAGGAATAGATGCTTGACAAATTATTGTTAAAAAGATAATATTTATTCAAGGAGAAGGAAAAATGAAATTGTTCAAAAGACGTTTTAGCATTTTGAGAATTATCATCGGCATTATTATTGCTGGAATTTGTTTATTTTTGCTTCTTCGTGGACAAATTAACTATAACATTGTTAACTAGGCAAATATGAAACAACACAAAAAATCTGGATTTTTTTTAAAACTTACAATGGTGCTTGCAATTTTGGTTGCAATTTGTTTTGGTGCATATTTTGCAATTGACCGACTTGTTGTTCCAAAATATTTTTCTCAATATGGAATTCATGATCTTGGCGAACTTGTTGGAATGATGCAAACACTTTATAACAGCCCAAAAGAATCTGAAATTATCACAAATGGATATACAAAGGCTGATGAAACTTCTGCAAATAAAAAACTTGTTGGTGCTGGCTTTCCAAAAGAAGAAGGCACAGGCAAAATTGATTATGTTGGCGTTTCAAAAGGTGAAGCAACTCTTCAAGCGGGAGTTTATCATTTCACAGACAAGGAACTTGGTTGCATTTTGAATGATATTTTAGCAAGTGGAGTTGTTGAAAGCAATCTTCAAAACCTTAATTATCTTTCAGACATCAGCATTACAGTTCTTGAATTTATTGTTAACCCAAAACCTGTGCAAAATGGCGAGAATTTCACATATTCAAACAACAGTGCAGACATTTCAAGCACTTTTAAAATTGATACATCACTTGTTAGAGAGCAAATGGCAAAAGCAATGGACACTCCGCTTTTCCTTTTGAATATGATCATTCCAAAAACAATTTATATCACTGTTAACTATTCAATTTCTCTTGGTGAAGACGGAAACTGGAAAATTGACGAGAAAGAAATGGGAATCAATGGAAGAACAGCAAAACAAAGTGACATCTTGATTGATCTCATGATAAGTTTCATTTTCCCGCCAGAAGATGAAATGACAAAAGATAAAATGATTGAAGCTTGTGGCCAAGTATTGCTTTCAGGAATTGAATTTCTTGGCGACCTTTCATTTGAATATAACATTGATGGCACGGGGACAAATGGCGTTGTCATCACGATGAACTAGATGAAAAACAAAAGAGAGCAAGATTGCTCTCTTTTTTCATGCTTATAATTTTTGTGTGTTATTTTTTTGCTTCAATCTTTTGTTTTAAAGCTTTGATAGAAGTTGTTTTTACTTCATGTTTTTCGTGTTTATGATAATAGCGGTTAACAAAGAATTTGCAAATTTCAACAAGTGGAATAATGCTTAAACTTGCAAGAATAACAATTATCCATTGATAAAGAGAAAGCGGAACAATCCCAAATGCAGTTTGCAAGAAAGGAACAAATGCAACTGTCAAGATCAATGCCAAAAGTCCAAGGAAACTGATGTTAAAACTGCGGTTGTTAAATATGTTGATTGTGAAAATGCTTTCGGTTGTTTTGCAGTTGATGCTGTGAATGATCTGCATCAGGCAAATTATAATGAACACCATTGTGCTTGCAGTTTTGTTGCCAAAGCTGTGAACTGAGAAAACGAAAACAATCAAAACAATAAAGGTTTGAACAACCGATTGATATAGAATGCTTGTTCCAATTTTTCCAGAAAATAAATTGTCTTTTGAAGAACGTGGTGGCAGATCCATAATGTTTTTTTCAGGTTTTTCAAGACCAAGGGCAAATGCTGGAAAACTGTCAGTTACAAGGTTTATAAATAAAATTTGCGATGGGAGAAGGAAGATGCAATCTCGAAGAACAATTGTGGAAATGAAAATTCCAAGAACTTCAACTGCATTTGTTGAAAGCAAAAATAAAATTATTTTTTGAATGTTTGAATAAATGGTTCTTCCTTGCTTGATTGCAACAATAATTGTTGAATAGTTGTCGTCAGTAATGACAAGGTCGGAAACACTTTTTGTGACATCGGTTCCGGTTTGCCCCATGCAAATTCCAATGTTTGCTTCGGCAATGCTTGGCGCATCATTAACACCATCACCAGTCATTGCGACAACATGCCCTTGTTTTTTGAAAGCCTTTACAATTTTAGATTTGTGTTCGGGTGAAACACGTGCAAAAACGCTGAAATTATCAATTATTTTTGCAAGCTCAGAAATTGAAAGCTTGTCAAGTTGTGCACCAGTCATAACCTGATTTTTATTTTTTGCAATTCGAAGTTCTTTTGCAATTGCAAATGCCGTGTCGGGGTGGTCACCAGTAATCATTATAGGCTTTAATCCGGCCTTGAAGCATTGTTTGATCGCTGCTTTTGCTTCTTCTCTTGGTGGGTCTATAATGCCGACAAGACCAACAAAAATAAGGTTGTCTTCTTTTGTGGTTTCAATTTCATTTTCCAAGACCGTTTTTGTCGCAACGGCAAGAACTCTTTCAGCTTTTTCGGCAAGTGTTGCAACTGCCTTTAAAATTTGAGTTTTGTGTGCTTCAGAAAGTGGTTCTTCTTTTCCATCAATTAAAATTTTTGTGCATTTTGGAAGAAGAAAATCTAGTGCACCTTTTGAAAACATTTTATAGCTTGAGTCCATGTTGTTAATGGTGCTCATAATTTTTCTTTCAGAGTCGAAAGGAAATTCTTTTTTTCTTTCAAATTTTTTGCGGTTTTCAAGATAGAGTGGGGCAAAAGATGAAAGATGAAGAAGCATGCTTGTTTCGGTTGCATCGCCAAGGAAAGTTTTGTTTTCGGAAATTTCAGCATTGTTGCAAAGCGAAATTGCAGTGTAAAGTGTTTCAAGATTCTCGTTTGTTTCTTTAAAGCTGTCAAAGATTTTCCGATTTGTGAAAATGTGTTTTATTGTCATTTTGTTTTGAGTGAGAGTTCCAGTTTTATCGGTGCAAATCACATTGCAACAACCAAGAGTTTCAACGCTGGAAAGAGTTTTAACAATTGCTTTTTGTTTTGCAAGGCGAACAACTCCAAGTGTCATTACAATTGTGATAACAGCGGGCAAACTTTCGGGAATTGCTGCAACTGCAAGTGCAACAGAAATTAAAAAAGCTTCAAGAAAACTTATGTTTTTAGAAAATATAATTTCAACCAAAAACACAACCACAACAATTGCTAAAATTGCATAGGTCAAAAGTTTGCCAATTTTATCAATATTTTTTTCAAGTGGAGTTTTTTCTTTAACCGAAGATGAAAGCATTTTTGCAATTTTTCCCATTTCGGTTTGTTTTCCAACACTTGTAACAATTGCTTTTGCATTTCCATAGGTCGCATTTGTTCCCGCAAAGCACATGTTAACTTGCTCTGCAAGTTGTGTGTTTTCTTTTAAAACAACATTTGCATTTTTAAGTGATGCATGGCTTTCACCAGTAAGGGTGCTTTCATCACATTTGAAATTGTTGGTTTCAAAAAGACGTGCGTCTGCGGAAATGCTGTCGCCAGCTTTTAAAGAAAGAACATCTCCGACAACAACTTCTTCGGTTGGAATTTTTATAAGTTTCCCATCACGAATTACTTTTGCAAGTGGCTCGGTTTTCTTCATTAAAAGTGCAATTGAGTCTTCCGCTTTCTTTTCTTGAATTGCACCAATAATTGCATTTACAATAACGATAACAAAAATAAGCCCACCTTCAAAAAGGTCGCCATATTCTTTTTTGCAAATTGCAATGATGGTTGAAATTATTGCACTTATGATCAGAACAATAATCATAAGGTTTTTAAATTGAAGCAAAAGTCTTTTTAAAAAGCCATCACTTTTCTTTTTATCAAGTTTGTTTTCACCAAATTTTTCTTTGTTTATTTGAACTTGTGAAGAAGAAAGTCCGTTTTCAGAAGACTTTAAATTTTTAAAGATTGTGCTTGTTTGAATGCTGTGGTCTAACATTGCTGCTCCTTTTATAGTTAAATATATTATTTATTGTGGGGCAATATGAGCTTTTTGACTTGATTTGGGCAAGGAAAATTTGCAAATGATTGACTTTTCAAATGTTTTGTTATATATTGTTTGCAATATAAGGAGAAAATTTATGTGGGCTTTAGAAATTGCTGAAAAAATCATTAAAGAACGTCCAAATGAAGAAGTTTATACAGTTGCTGCTGGTGTTAGCCCTTCAGGATTTGTTCACATTGGAAACTTTAGAGAAATTATAACTCCTTGCCTTGTTGCAAGAGCACTTAAAAAACTTGGAAAGAAAGTTCGTTTTATCTTGTCAATTGACAACTTTGACCGTTTCAGAAAAGTTCCTGCTGGTGTTCCAGAAGAATATGCAAAATATATCGGAATGAGCTATGCGGACATTCCAAGTCCTTTCACAAAGAACGAGTCATATGCTGAATATTTCCAAAATCGTTTTCTTGGAGAACTTCGCCAAATGGGAATTGATGTTGGGAACGAGCTTGAAGTAATTTATCAGGAAAAAGAATATAGAAGCGGAAGATATAAAGATAAAATTCGTTTGGCACTTGAAAAGAGAAAAGAAATTTTTGATATTATAGACAGCTTCAGAACTCAAGATGCAGAAGAAGGGGAAAGAGACAATTTCTATCCTGCATCTGTATTTTGTGGAAAATGCAAAAAACAAGCAAAAATTGTGAACTATGATGATGCAACTGGTGACATTACCTATGTTTGCGAGTGCGGACACACCGAAACTGTGAACATTGAAACTTGCCGTGATGTTAAACTTCAATGGAAAGTTGACTGGCCAATGCGTTGGCAAGCTGAAAAAGTTACATTTGAAACTGGCGGAATGGATCACTCTTCTCAAAACGGAAGCAAAGACGTTGCAACTCGTGTTGCGAAAGAAATTTTTGGATATGAAGCTCCAGTATATGAACCTTACAGCTTTATCGGAATCAAGGGCGGCGGAGCAAAAATGAGCTCTTCAAAAGGAAATGTTTTAACACTTACAGACCTTTTGAAAGTTTATGATCGCCATCAAATTTTGTGGTTCTATGCAAAATATAAACCATCACAAAACTTTGCTCTTGCTTTTGATAATGATGTTATTCGTTATTATAGCGAGTTTGACCGTTGGGTTAAAATGTATTTTGAAGGAAGAATTGACGAAGGTAACAAACAAATTCTTGATTTCACAGAAGTTACAAAAGATTATCTTAACTATCCAAACTTCTCATATCTTGCAACATTCTTGCCAATTGTCAACTTCAATACAGACATGCTCGCAACTTTAATGCAAAAAGAAAATACCGACACAACGACCCCATATTATAAAGAACGTCTTGAAAAAGCATGGCACTGGGTTGAAAACTATGGAAAAGAATATCAAGTTAACCTTCTTGAAGAAAAGAACCAAGAATTTTATGACACCTTGTCAGATGAAGAAAAATCTTGGCTTGGCAAGACTCTTGAAATTTTGGATAAAGAATATGACTCGACTGATGCTCTTCAAACAGACCTTTATGCAGTTGTTAAATATTTGACAGATGATCCACAAGTTTTAAAGAAAACTCAAAAAAGATATTTTGAAATCCTTTATAATTTGCTTCTTGGAAAAGGTCAAGGTCCAAAACTTGGAATTTTCCTTATGGCGGTTGACAAGGCAAAACTTGTTTCACTTTTGAAATTCTAAATTATAATTAAAAGCATACAAATTTGTGTGCTTTTTTCTTTGTTTAATTTTTGTTTTTGTTTGGAAATGACCACTAAATTTGATATAATAAAAAAGCTAAAACAACTGGCAAATAATATTAAAAGGATAAAAATTATGGAAATGTTTGAAGCTCTTTCTAAAGAGTTTAATATTAAAGAAGAATATTCAAAAAATCTTATTGCACTTCTTGATGAAGGCAACACAATTCCTTTCATTGCACGTTATAGAAAGGAAATGCATGGCAGTCTTGACGACCAAGTTATTCGTGCATTTGCAGACCGACTTGTTTATCTTCGCAATTTTGAAGACAGAAAAAAGACGATCATCAAATCAATCGATGAGCAAGGGAAGTTGACAGAAGAAATTGTTAAAAAGCTTGACCAGGCAAAAACTTTAACCGAACTTGAAGATATTTACAGACCATATAAACCAAAAAGAAAAACACGTGCAACCGAAGCGATTGCAAAAGGTCTTCAAGAACTTGCAGATATTATCATGGCTCAAAAAGAAAATGGAAAAACACTTAAAGAACTTGCACTTCCTTTTGTTTCTGAAGAAAAAGGTGTTAAAACTGTAGATGAAGCAATTGCTGGGGCAAAAGATATTATTGCTGAAACTGTCAGTGATAACAGTGACCTTAGAAAAGAACTTCGTGAGTTCATCAAGAAAACTGGTTTCATTTCATCGGTCATGAAAAAAGAAACAAAGAAACCAAAAGTAAAGGTTATTGACAATTCAAACAAATATGAAGACAAAGAAAATGAAAAGAAGGTTTCTTCTGCGGACACATATAGCCTTTATGATGGATTTAAACAAGAGCTTTCAAAAGTCCCTTCGCACAGAATTTTGGCGATCAATCGTGGTGAAAATGAAGGATTTTTAAAGGTTTCTGTTGAATATAGCGAAGAAAAATGTCTTGAAATTGTAGAAAGAAATTTCAAAATTAAAGATACAATTTTTGCGGAAACTTTGAAGCAAGCACAAGAAGATGGTTTTGAAAGACTTATTGCTCCAAGCATTGAAAGAGAAATTCGAACCGACCTTACTGACATGGCAAACGAACAAGCAATTCACAACTTTGAACTTAATCTTAAACCACTTTTAATGGAAGCTCCACTTAAAGGGAAAAGAATTCTTGGTTTTGACCCTGGATACAGAATGGGGTGCAAACTTGCGGTTATCGATGAGAACGGAACAGTTCTTGCAACAAGTGTTATATATCCAACCGAACCTTTCAAAAAGATTGACGAAGCAAAAAGAATCATGACTGAGCTTATTTCAAAATATAAAGTTGATGTCATTTCAATTGGAAATGGAACAGCAAGCAAAGAAAGTGAAATTTTTGTTTCAAATTTGATTAAAACTCTTTCAAGAAAAGTTGACTATGCAATTGTTTCTGAGGCTGGTGCATCGGTTTATTCTGCAAGCAAACTTGGTGCAGAGGAATTTCCAGACTATAATGTTAACCTTAGAAGTGCAGTTTCAATTGCAAGAAGACTTCAAGATCCACTTGCAGAGTTGATTAAAATTGATGTTAAGTCGATTGGTGTTGGACAATATCAACATGACATGCCACAAAAACGTTTAACCGAAGTTTTGGACGGGGTTGTTGAAGACTGCGTTAACGCTGTTGGTGCAGACATTAATACTGCAAGCCCAAGTCTGCTTAAACGAGTTTCTGGACTTAATGAAGGAATTGCAAAAAATATTGTTGCATATCGTGAAAAGAATGGTGCATTTGAAACCCGAAAAGACATTTTAAACGTTCCAAAACTTGGTGCAAAGGCTTTTGAACAATGCGCTGGGTTTTTGCGAATTGTGAACGGAAAAGAGATTTTAGACAACACTGCTGTTCACCCAGAATCATATGAAAATGCAAGAAAACTTTTGAAAGTGTTTAATATGAGCGAAGATGATGTTAAAAATCAAAAGGTTTCAAAACTTCCAGAACTCATTGCAGATAAAGGTGAAGAGAAAATTGCAAAAGAAATTGGAATTGGTGTTCCAACTTTGCAAGACATTACTGCAGAACTTGTGAAACCTGGAAGAGACATTCGTGAAGAAGCCGAACACATTGAGCTTAGAAGTGATGTTCTTTCAATTGATGATTTGCAAGAAGGAATGGTTTTGAAAGGAACTGTTCGAAACGTTATTGACTTTGGTGCATTTGTTGATATTGGTGTTCACCAAGACGGGCTTGTTCACATTTCTGAAATTTGCGACAGATATATTAAACATCCAAGCGAAGAGCTTACAGTTGGACAAATTGTTAAAGTTAAAATCATTTCTCTTGACAAAGCGAAAAAGAGAATTGGGCTTTCAATCAGAAAAGCAAACGAAGAATAAACGAAAAATGCCATGGCAAAGTGCCGGGCATTTTTTTTGAAATAAGAAAGAAAAAATAAGAAATAAAAGTTAGGGATATAAAATCAAATTTAAACAATATCTGGGTGTAAAATACGTGCGATTTTTAGCATTAAAGAGTTGACGGCATGGTGAAATTCAAGTTATAATGAATATAATAAAACGATGGGGGAAAAAGTATGAATTTTATTGCTTCAAATCAAGCACTTGGTCAGTTTGGATTTTTCATAATTGCGGTTATTGTAATTGCAATTATTGTTGGACTTGCTGAAGCTGTTGCTTGTGTTTTAAACATTATTGTTTTTGCAAAAACAAGAAAAACAAACAAAACTGAAAGTGAGTGTCAACTTGATGGAATGCAGGTTGCAAGAAATTTACTTGATAACATGGGAATGAATGACGTTCAAGTTGTTAAAGCTGGATTTTTTAGAGTGCTTTTCTATGGCGATTATTATGATCCTAAAAAGAAAACAATCTATCTTCGCAAAAGCGTTATTGAAGGAAAAAGTGTTCGCGCAATTGCATCAACAGTTTTAAATGTTGCCTATGCTGAAGGTGACAAAAATGGAGACAAAACCTATGCAAGAAGTGCAAAAATTAGACCTTTCATGATGTTCGCACCTTATATTTTCATTCCACTTGTATTGGTTGGTCTTGTGCTTGATGTTTTAATTGCTCAAGCAATTGGAACAATTACTGCAATTTGTTCGATTGTTGGTTTTGCATATTATTTGTGGGCAATCATATATTTTTGCACAACAATTCCACAACTTAAAAAAGCAATGGCAAGATCTTCAGAAATCATTAAACAAACAAATTTATTGAACGAAAATGAACAAATGATGGTTGACGAACTTTATAAATATACGGTGATGGCGGAAATTGCAAATATGATTCTTGCAATCATCTATATGCTTAAATATTTGGTTAAGATTCTTGGATATTTCACTAGAAGAAAATAAATTTAAAACCCTGCGAAAGCGGGGTTATTTTTTTGCTCTTTTTAAAAATTTTAAACAAAAATATTAATTTTGTTTTTTATTTACAAATATAATTTAATATGTTATTATAAAACCACAACAAGTGTATTTTGGGAGAGGATAATGGAAGAAAAGAAATATTTCAGGGTTTTAACACTCTTGTCATCAATCTTTATGATTTTGCTTGGAGTTGCAATGATGTTTGGAACTGCAATTTTGGCAGTTGCTTTTCTTGGTGTGTTCACTGGCTCTGATACTGGAACAATTGTGTTTATTGTTGCAGGTGGGTGGCTCATTCAAATTTTTATTGTGTTTTTTGGACTTACACTTTCAATTTTGACAATCACAATGGGCGCAAAAGAAATAAAGTTTATAAAAATGCAACCAAAAGAATATAAAAGAGCATTTGGAAAAATTATTGGACATTTGATTTTTGATGGAATCATGTTTGCAATTTGTGCGTTTCTTATAATGTTTTTTGCTCAAGCTGGCGGAAATGTTGATTTTCTTGCATATTTCTTTGCTTGTTTTGCATTGATGTTTTTCATTTGTTTTTGGTTTGTTCTTATTGATCAAATCATCTTTTCAAGCAAGGTTAAAAAAGGAAAAATTTCAAGTGAAGAATTAAATCCAACACAAGCCCCATCAAATGTAAATTTCGCTGCTGCCAATCAAACTCCTGTGAATAAAGAAAATGGGATTAATCAACTTGAAAAAGACTTATTGAAACTTAAAGAACTTCATGAAAAAGGTCTTTTGAATGACGAAGAGTTTGCAAAACAAAAGCAAAGCATTTTAGAAAAAAATAAAAATAAATAAAGAAAAAATAAGACATCGTTTGATGTCTTATTTTTTTTGCTTTTATTAAGCTTTTGAGTTGTTTTTTGATAAAACAAATTGAAAAAAATTGCAATATCAAAATGATTTAATCTTTTAAACAACTTATTCTTCAAATTGAGAGTTATAAAGTTCTGCATAAAATCCATTTTTTGCAAGAAGTTCATTGTGAGTTCCTTGTTCAACAATGTCGCCATTTTTGATAACCAAAATTTTGTCGGCATTTTTTATTGTTGAAAGGCGGTGAGCAATAACGAAACTTGTGCGGTTTTCGGTTAATGCGTCCATTGCTTGTTGAATTAAAATTTCAAGACGTGTGTCAACTGAAGACGTTGCTTCGTCTAAAATTAGCATTGGTGAGTTTTGAATCATTGCTCTTGCAATTGTTAAAAGTTGTTTTTGCCCCGCTGAAATTGAAGTGTTTTCGTCAAGAACGGTGTCATAGCCATGTGGAAGGGTTTTAATGAAGTGGTGAAGTCCAACTGCTTTTGAAGCTGCAATCACGTCTTCATCTGAAACGTTTTGTTTTGAATATATGATGTTTTCTTTAACTGTCCCATTATAAACCCAGGTGTCTTGTAAGACCATTGAAAACATGTTGTGGACGGCATCTCTTGAAAGGTCTTTAATGCTTGTTCCGTCAATCAAAATGTCACCGCTATCAATCTCATAAAAACGCATTAAAAGGTTGACGAGAGTGGTTTTTCCAGCACCGGTTGGACCAACAATTGCAACTTTTTGTCCAGCTTTAACACTTGTTGAAAAATCGTGAATAATTTGTTTGTCTTTTTCATATCCAAAGCAAACGTTTTTAAACTCAACGTTGCCTTTAAGGTTTTCAATTTTTTGTTTTTTGTCTGGTTCTGGTTTAAGTTCTTCTTGATCAAGAAACTCAAAAACACGTTCGCTTGCAGCACCAGCCGATTGAAGCTGTGTTGCAACTTGTGCAAGTTGGGTGAGTGGTTGTGTGAAATAGCGAATGTAAAGAAGGAAAGCAGAAATTGCACCAAGTTGAAGTTTGCCATCAAGAACAAGAGCTCCACCAACAACACAAACAATAACATAGCCAAGGTTTCCAATGAATGTCATGATTGGCATCATAAGACCAGAGAAGAATTGTGATTTCCAAGCACTTTGATAAAGGTCTTGATTAATTTTATCAAATTTTTTGCCCACTTGTTTTTCAGCATTATAGGCCTTAACAACGGCATGGCCAGAATAAACTTCTTCAATGTGTCCATTAATTTCGCCGAGCGATTTTTGTTGAGCAATAAATTGTTTTTGTGAAAATTTCATGATAAGTGAAACAAGAACAAGTCCAATTATGCTTGCACCAATTGCACAGAGCGCCAAAATCCAACTTTTAATGAACATTATTATAATTGAAGAACCAAGCATTAAAACAGATGTGATAAGGGTGATAATGCTTTGATCCATTGACTGTGCAATTGTGTCAACGTCATTTGTCATGCGAGAGAGAAGGTCGCCATGTGAAGTGTGATCAATATATGAAAGTGGCAAAACATTAATTTTTCTTGAAATTTCGCTTCTAAGATCCTTTGCCATTTTTCTTGTCACAGTTGCCATGATGAATGTTGAAAGATAGTTTAAAATGAAGCTTAAAGCATAAAGTGAAAGCAAAATCGCACAGGTTTTTGTGATAAAATCAATGTCAATATTGTAAATATGGTTTGCAAGTTCGTTTGTGATGTCTTCAAGAAGATTCGGGCTTACAATTGTGATAACTGTGCAGGCAATTGCAAAAATAACTGCAAACACGATTGGAAGAGTATATTTTTTTGTTTGTTTAAAAATGTTTCCCCATGCTTTTTTAAAGTTTTTTGGTTTTCCGAAACCGCCACGCATTGGTCCATGCATTACTGGTGGAGTTTGATTTTTTGTGTTATTATTTGAGCTCATTTTCAATCTCCTTTTGGCTAAGTTGTGAAAGGGCAATTTCTTTGTAGATTTCACAAGAATTTAAAAGTTCTTTGTGAGTTCCTATTCCTGCAATTTTTCCATCAGAGAGAACAATAATTTTGTTTGCATCTTTAATTGTTCCAATTCGTTGTGCAACAATAAGTTTTGTTGCTTCTGCAAATGAAGTTTTAAGATTTTCTCTAAGAGCACGATCAGTTTTATAGTCAAGGGCAGAGAAAGAATCGTCAAACACTAAAATTTCAGGATTTTTTGCAATTGCACGTGCAATTGATAAACGTTGTTTCTGTCCGCCAGAAATGTTTGTTCCACCCTGAGTGATGAAAGAATTCTCTTTTTCTGGCATGTTTTCAACAAAGTCAAGCCCGCAAGCAATTGAAAGAGCATTTTTGATTTCTTCGTTTGAAAGCTCTTTATCTTGTCCAAATTCAATGTTGTCTTTAACCGAGCCACTAAACATTATTGCTTTTTGTGATACATAGCCAAGTTTGTTTCTAAGGGTGTGAAGATCATATTCTTTGATTGGTTTGCCGTCTATCAAAATTTCACCATCTGTTGCGTCATAAAAACGAGGAACAAGGTTGATAAGAGTGCTTTTTCCGCTTCCTGTTGAACCAATAAAAGCAACGGTTTCACCTTTTTTTGCTGAAAATGAAATATTTTCAAGAACATATTCGTCTGCATCGGGATATTTGAAAGAAACATTTTTAAATTCAACAGTCCCTTTTTCTTGTGTTTGTCCATCAAATGAGCCGTTTCCGATTTTACTGTTTGTTTCAAGAACTTCGTTTATTCTTTTTGCAGACACTGTTGCTCTTGGAACAATAACAAATATCATTGCCATCATCATGAATGCTGAAATAACAAGCATTGCATAAAACGAGAAACTTGTAATTTCGGTTAAGGTTTGCATTTTTGCAACCATGTCTGTTGTGTTATTTATTAAAATTGCACCAATAAGATACATTGCAACCGTGATTGAAGGCATGATAAATGAAAGAAGTGGAAACAAAATTCCCATTGTTCTGCTTGTGAAAAGTCCAACTTTTGTTTGAGCTTCGTTCGCTTTTTCGAATTTTTCACTTTCAAATTTTTCGGCATTATATGCACGAACAACTCTGACACCTTCAAGGTTTTCACGTGTCACACGGTTAATGTCGTCTGTAAGGGTTTGCATCTTCTTGAATTTAGGAAGGCAAACAACAATCAAAATTGCAAGAACCGAGATTAAAAGTGCAACGGCAACAGCAATCGCAACTGAATATTGCCAAGATGATGCCGACATTTCACAAATTGCCCAGATCGCCATTACTGGTGCTTTGATGATAAGTTGAGTTCCCATTGTAAGAAGCATTTGAACTTGTTGAACATCGTTTGTCGTTCGGGTGATAAGGCTCGCAGTTGAAAAGTGTTTTATTTCCTCAAGAGAGAAACTTTCAATTTTGTTAAAAATGTCGTTTCTGAGCCTTTTTGAAAATGATGCTGAAATTCTTGCAACAATGAATCCAGTAACACAAGAAGCGGCAACCGATGCAAGAGTGAAGCCAAGCATTTCACCGCCGGCTGTCCAAATGTCTTTTTGAGTTGCAACAGGAGAGATGATAAGTGCAGTTATTTTCTTCATATAGGTTGGAAGTTTGAGCTCAAGCCAAACTTGAAGAACAATAAGCCCAATTGTGAAGATAACACCAATCCACTCTTGCCACTTTAATTTTTTGAACAGTTTAAACATTTTTTCTCCTTATAATTATTTTGAAATATATAATTATATAATATTATGTCAATTGATTTTTTTGACAATATCTAATAGCACATTTTAAAAATTAAAGTCAATACAAATGAAAATCTTTTTAGAAAAATATACAAAATTCGTCATTAAAGTTCATTTTTTGACTATACTATGAAATAGACATACAATCAGTTGACCGAATTTTAAATTATGTTTATAATTTAATTTGTTAAAGTGCAATTTTTGGAGAAAAACATATGAATAAAAAATCTTTTAAATATTTCTTGATTTTGGTTTTGTGCGTTGCGGTTTTTCCGCTCGCTTTTGTTTTCGCTCCATCTTATACAGCATCTGCAATTTCAAATTCTTGCACAGCATCATATTCTGAAAATGTTTTAACAAGCATTACGGGTGATTTTACTGGCTTGAGAGCTGAATCGCTTGACGATGTATATGAAATTTTAGATGAGTTTAAAAATGATTTTGGTTTTTCTTCTTCAAGACAAGCACTCTTGTTTGACAAAACTGTGGATTCTTTGGTTGGAAAGGTTTATCGTTTCAAACAAATGATAAACGGAATTGAAGTTTATGGTTCAGATGTTATTGTTTCGGTTAAAAATAATTATCGTGTAACATCAATAACCGGAAAATATTATCTTGATGTAAAATATAACGAAAGTTTATCATATTCAAAAGCAGAAGCTCTTGAAACTGTAAAAAACAACTATCCGGAAATGGACGTTGAGTTTTCAAAAGAATATATATATGATTTTGAAAATGATGGATATGTTGCATATGTTTTTGATGCATCAACTATTGGTGAGTCTCACAAAGTTTTTGTTTCTGCAAAAACAGGTGAAATTGTTGATGACAAGAAAAGTGATACACTTCTTCGTGACACTTTGCCAACAACGGGCTATAAAACAACAACAGAAAAACATGTTTATACAATTGATGGCGAAACTTTTTCAGTTGATGTAACGAAATATACAAGCATTTTAAATCCTTCTTCATATTTTTATGCGCTTTCAAACCCATCAAAAAACATTGCAATGGCAAATGGGCAAAATAAGAGCAACTATTCATGTTTATATTATGATGATGAAACTGGAACTTTAAATTTTAATGATGATGATGCAATCAAAGCATATTATTCTCTTTTAAGGTGTTATGATTTCTATGCGGACAAAAGCAATTTTGGATTTGAACAAAAGGGAATTAAAAATAAATCTGGAGCAACCATAAATCTTGTTGCAATTGTTCACTTTGGAACAAACTATGAAAATGCAGGCTATTCTGGTCCAAGTGGAAATGGAACAAAAGGATATTTCATTTTTGGTGATGGAAATAGTTCTTCGTTAACTTCACCAACCTATTCGTTTGTAAACGGAATTGACATTGTTGGTCACGAATATCAACATGCTTTCACAACCCAGATTTGCGACTTTGACTATGAAGGTGAATCTGGGGCTTTGGCAGAAGCTTTTTCAGATATATTTGGTGCAGTGATTGAAGGAAAGGGAATTGCAAATGAAGGTTTCTGGCAAATGGGTGAAGATGTTGTTAAATATTCTCGCAACATTTTCAGAGACATGTCAAACCCAACACTTCATGGTTGTGTTGCAGACTATACTTCTTTTAAAAATAACATCAGCAGATGTGGTGGAAACTATACCGAAGACAATGACTATGGTGCAATTCACTATAACTGCACACTTCCAACCTATGCAACATATTTGATGTATAAACAAAATCCAGAATTTTTCACGGAATATAACATTTTAAGACTTTGGTATCAAACTTTAACAAAACTTGGAACAAAAGCTGGAATCGCAGATTTTTGCAGTGCGATGGTTGAAGCTGCAAACGACCTTGAATTTTCAAGCGAAAATAAAATGATAATCAACTCGGTTTTTGCAACAATTGGAGTTCCGGGCTATACTGGAATTGAAATTTGGAATGGGCTTTCTTGTTCAGTTTTGCAAGGTGATGGAAGCATTGCAAACCCATATCTTGTAAACTCTCTTCAAGATCTTGCTTCTGTTGCATATTATGTTAACAATGGAGATGCAAAATATCAAACCGCACGTTATCGCCTTACAAGCGACATTACAATTTCGTCAAACATCGATTGGGAAGCAATTGGAACAGATGCAAAGAAATTTGATGGCTATTTCAATGGCGGAAGCAACACTATCACAATTGACATTAAGATTCCTTCAAATGCGAAATCAAATTTCTCTGGAATTTTTGGAGTTTGTGGTTCAAAAGCATATATCTATGATCTTAATGTTAAAGGAACCGATATTGACACAAAAAGTGATTCTGCCGGAGCAATTGCTCTAAAACTTGGTGGAACACTTTCTGGTTGTTCATCATCTTTAAACATTTCAGGAAATGTTGTTGGTGGACTTGTTGGAAATTTTACAAACAATGATGGCGGTCAAAAAATCGTGAACTGTTTTGCAACATCAACATTGTCGGGGGATTATGTTGGTGGACTTGTTGGTTGGTTTGATACTGTAAAAAATACAAGCCTTGGAATTTATCAATCCGGGACAATTTCAAGTTCATATTTCTCTGGAAAGATAAAGGCAATAAGTGCTGGTGGTGGGTTGGTTTCGGTTGCATATGGAATTCATTTTATAAATAATATTGTGAATGCAACGATAGATTTACAATCTGGCTCTAATACTGCCGGTGGTGGACTGGTTGGTTATCTTGATTTTGACGCTGGTGATGAAGGGATCAAGGTTACTGGGGTTCAAAACTATCTGCTTAATAACAAGGTTATCATAAATTTTGAAAACGTTTTAAACCGTAATAGCGCAGGTTTGCTTGTTGGTGTTGTGGAAGGCTCTGCTGGTGAAGGGATAAGCTATTTTGAAAACAATGTTGTCAAAGACGATAGTGTTCACAAAGCTTATAACAGCATTGCAGATGCTTCAACGATTATAGAAAACAACACGATTCTTTCAACTGATAATGCATTTTCTGGTGATTTTGATTTTGACAATAAAAATTATTATAAATCAGACAATTGGTTCTTGATTCAAGGAACAACTGCTTTTGATATGGATTCAACTTTCAAAGTTGTTGCAAATTCAATGCCAGTTTTCAAAAAAGTTGAGTTTTGGCTTGACGATGTCTCATATAACTTTAAAGGTTCGGGAACTGCTGCTGATCCTTATCAAATTGCAACAGCAAAACAACTTGCCGGGCTTAGTGCAATCATGACTGGCGGATATTATTCAAACTATGCAGATAAAAATTATATATTGACTGCGGACATTGACCTTTCTGGAAAGGTTTGGGCAGGAATTGGAACCGTGATTTATACATATCAAAACAATGTTCTTTCAAGAGTTACATATCGTGGTTTTAAAGGTTCGTTCAATGGAAATGGATATACAATCAGTAACATGACAACTTTGGGGCTTTATTCAATTTCAAAAGGTTCTGCAAATGGAACATATAGCCTTTATGAGTTTAACCCAGCACTATTTTCTGTTACAACAACAACCGATTCGTCATCTGCTTTATTGGCACTTACAACAGTTAACAGTGCTCCATCGATTTCAAATCTTACAATTGAAAATGTTGTTTCAACAGGAAACAATGCTTCAAGTGTAGTTTCAAAAGCATTTGGAGAAATTACAATTTCTTCAGTAACAGCAATGAATGTTAAAATTTCATCAAGCGGAGTTGCCGGTGGACTTATCGGAAAAATTGCTGGAAACGGAAAGAGCTATACAAACTCAATGCTTGCTTCAACAATTGAAAACAGCTATGTTCTTGGAAATGTTTCAGGACTTATTGTTGGTGGTGCTGTTGGATATATCACAAATGTTTCGTCATCAACAAAAGCATCAGTTGAAATTTCAAACTTCTTGCTTCGTGGATCTCTTGTTGTTCTTGGTGATGATCACGAGGCTGAATATGACAGTGAAAATGAGAGTGCTTCATATTATATGCCAATTGCAGGAAGCATTGTTGGTGTGACATTTGCAAAAAATCTTGACATTGTAAACTGCATTTCACTTGCAGACATTGTTTCATATACTGCGGGGGCTTCACTTGGTGGCTTTATTGGTGGAGTTGGTGTTGGAGATCAGTTTGCTTGCACAGGCATGACAATCAAGGTTGATGGATCAAAACAGGTTGGGAACATCTATGATGTGTTCAACAAAACTTCAGCTTTTTCTGGAAGTGTTCTTGGAATCACACACAGCAATCTTGCATCAAGTTTGACACTCACTGTTACAAACACAACCTATACAAATGTAAACAGCAGTGTGATTTATAGAAACAACATGACAAGTGTGGTTGTGAATTCTGAAATTAAATTTTCTTCAGATGAAAAAGGAAACGGTGACTTTGCGATTTATGATGATTCATATTATAGTGACGCAAAATATTTCAATCTTGACAAAGCTTGGGGTGAAGCTCAAACTGCAAGATTATATTTCACTGTAACGTTCTATAATGATGGAGAAATTTATGGCAATGTTTATATCATTAAAGAAAATGAAACTATTGTTGCTCCATCAAATCCAACAAAACAATCAACTGCAAAATATGATTATGAGTTTATTGGCTGGGATCAAGATTTCAGCACTATAACAAGAAACATGAAAATTAAAGCGGTTTATAAAAATCTTATCAGAAGTTACGAAATTACATATCTTGACGAAAATGGTCATGAAGTTGAAGTTGTAACACTTGAATATGGTTCATCTGTAAACCAAAATGTTAAAGCTCCGGAAAAGAAAGGAAATGCTTTTGTTTCATATGAATTTCTTCGTTGGGGAGAAGATGGTCAAACAGTTACTGGAGAAATGTCAGTTTCTGCAGTATATCAAGTTAAACTTACAAAGCTTTCAGTTGGACTTATTGCAATTGCTTTGTTTGTGTTGTTTATTTTGATTGTGGTTTTCGTAAAGAAAAAATCTAGAGTTTAAAAAAATAAAAACCAGACGAAATGTCTGGTTTTATTATGCACAAAATTTTCGGCTATATTTAAAAGTTTTTTCGAATTGAAAAAGTGGAAGAGTGGGAAGTAAGCAAAAATAAGATAAGAAATAAAAGGTGAGTTTAAAATAAATATAGTTTTGCAAAAAAAAAGAACTGAATTTTCAGTTCTTTTTTTTTGGTTAGCCTTAGTTCAAAGATTCTTTGAAGTTTTTGCCGAATTTCAATGCAGGAGCGTTGCAAGCAGCAACTTTAACTTTAGCACCAGTCATTGGGTTAAGGCATTCTCTTGCAGGTTTACGTTTTGCTTCATATGTTCCGAAACCAACAAGTGCAATTTTTTCTCCTTTTTTGAGTGCTTTTTGAACTGCGTTTACATATGCATCATAGAATTTTGTTGTGTCTTTCAATGTTGCACCAGTTTCATTAGCGATTTCTCTTAAAAATTCTGTTTTATTCATACCTTAAAGGCCTCCTTAATTTGCAATTAGTGAAGTTCACTATTGCTTTATCTGATTTAATTTTAACATATTTAACAAAACATGCAAAACGATTTTAACCAAAAAATCATAAAAAACCCCGTTTTTTCTAGAAAAAATGGGCATTTGCGGGCTTTTTAGGCTGAAATGCACATTGCTTTTATTTTTTTCATAAGATAAAGCGTGAACATTGTTCACAAGGAAATGTCCATGGAAAACACAAAAATTCACTTTAAAATGAATGCAAAAGATAATTGTCATATAGATGAAACTGTAACAATTGGAGAAAATGTTACAATTTATCCAAACAATATTATTGTTGGAAACAGCACAATTCAAGATGGTGTAACACTTTATCCAAACAACATTATTTCAGATTCTATCATTTGCAAAAACACTACAGTTGCATGTTCAGTTGTGGAAAAATCGGTTGTTAAAGAAAATACAACGATTGGACCATTTTCAAGGCTTCGCCCAAATTCAGAAATAGGAAGCGGTGCACGAATTGGAAACTTTGTGGAAATTAAAAATAGCAAAGTTGGAAATGGAACCAAAGTTTCGCATTTGTCATATGTTGGTGATGCAGATATTGGTGAAAACGTTAATGTTGGGTGCGGGGTTGTGTTTGTGAATTATAACGGCAAAAAGAAATTTCGCTCAACTGTGAAAAATGGTGCGTTTGTTGGCTCAAGCGTCAATGTGATTTCACCGGTCACAATTGGTGAAAAGGCTTTTGTTTGTGCAGGAACCAATGTTACGGAGAACGTTCCGGATTTTGGTTTTGCAATTGGCAGAAGCAAAATGCAAATTAAGCCTTTAATGGCGAGAAAATATCTTGAAAAGGAGTAAAAATGTCTGTATTTTTTGGCACAGATGGACTTCGTGGGGTCGCACTTTCAGACATCACTTTTGACATTGCTTATAAGTGTGGCAACAGCATAAGTCAGAACCTTCAGAAGGGATCGAAAGTTATAATTGCAAAAGATACACGTGTTTCGGGTGACATGATTGTTTCAGCAGTTTCTGCTGGAATCATGTGTGGTGGAGTTGATGTGACATATGTTGGAACTGTTCCAACTGGTGCGCTTGCATATCTCACAACTCTTGGATATGACTATGGCATCATGATTACTGCAAGCCACAATCCACCTGAATATAATGGAATTAAAATTTTTAATAGCAAAGGCGAAAAACTTCAAGATTCAGAAGAAGAAAAAATTGAAAGATGCTTCATAAAAAGCAAGGTTTCAAGCCCAATGAATGTTGGAAGAATGAAAGAAGAACCATCACTCATTAAAAAATATGTTTCATTCATTTGTCAAACCTCTTGTCAACTTCATGGTTTAAGAATTGTGCTTGATTGTTCAAATGGTGCAACACACAAGGTTGCCCCATTGGTTTTCAAAAAGCTTGGTGCAAGGGTATATAAAACAAGTTGCACATCGAAAGGTGAAAAAATCAATCAAAATTGTGGTTCACTTCACACGAAAAACCTTTCAAAAATGGTTGTCAGAAAAAGTGCAGACATTGGATTTGCTTTTGATGGCGATGGTGACAGACTTATTGCTGTTGATGAAAAGGGAAATGAGATTGATGGTGACAAAGTTTTGACCACTCTTGCAACGTTTTATAAGTCAAGAAACGAGCTAACCAAGAATAAAGTTGTTGGAACAAGTCAAACAAACATGGGGGTTCAAAAAACTCTTGAAAAGCGTGGAATTTCGCTTGAAAGGGCAGATGTTGGTGACAAATATGTCCTTGAAATTATGAAAAAACAGAATTTGCTTCTTGGTGGGGAACAGTCGGGGCATGTTATCATTCGCAAGTTTATGCAAACAGGGGATGGCATTTTAACGGCCGTTCAGCTTGCATATTGTTTGAAGCAATCAGAAAAAGAAGCAAGTGAGCTTTGCAAGTGTGAAAAATTTCCACAAATCAACATTAACATTGAAACGAAAGATAAACTTCGAGTGCTTGGAAGTGAAAAACTTTCAGATGCAATTTTAGTTGTTCAACAAGAACTTGCCGGAAACGGAAGAGTGCTTGTGCGGGCATCAGGAACCGAACCTAAAATTCGAATTATGGTTGAAAGTGAGAACTTTCAAGAAGCAAAAAATCTTGCTGAATATTTAAGGCGGATTGTTTGCGAAATCATAAAGGAAGGGCAGCCATGTGTGGAATAGTTGGAATTGCCTCAAAAAATAACATTTCTAAAAATTGTTATGTAGAACTTGAAAAACTCGAATATCGTGGATACGATTCTGCAGGAATTGCTGGTCTTAACGGAAATAAAATTCAAATTTTCAAAAAACAAGGCAGGGTTCAATGCATCAAAGAATTTTGCGACAATGCAAATTTCAAAACTGCAATTGCACACACAAGATGGGCAACTCATGGCAAGCCTTGTGAAGAAAATGCACACCCAATTGTTTCTAGCACTGGGGAATGTGTAATTGTCCACAATGGCATTATTGAAAACTATCTTGAAATTAAACAAAACCTTGAAAAATGTGGAGTGGTTTTCAAAACTCAAACCGACACGGAAGTTGTTTGCAATCTTATTGAAAAAGAAACTGGTAACACTCTTGAAAAAGTGAAAAAAGCTTGCGACAAACTTATTGGAAGTTTTGCACTTGCGGTTCTTTTTAAGGGTAAAAATGAAATTGTCATTGCAAGAAAATCAAGCCCGATTTATGTTGGCTCGTGCTTTGGTGGAAACATGGTTGCAAGCGATATTTTGTGTTTTGAAAAGAATGCAAAATATTGCGCTCTTGAAGATGGTGAGTTTGCTGTTGTTTCAAAATCTAAAATTCAAATATATTCATCAACTCTTAAAAAGGTGAAAAAAAGTTTCAAAACAATTGAAACAAGTGGCGAGGAAATTGAACTTTGCGGATTTGAATTTTTCATGGAAAAAGAAATTAATGAAACACCGGCGGTTTTAAAGCGAATTATCACAGAATATCAAGACAAAGAAAAAATGCAGTCCGCAATCAAATTGTTTGAAGGTGTGAAAAACGTTGAAATAATTGCTTGCGGAACGGCATATCATGCGGGCAGATATGGTGCAAAAATTTTGCAAGAAACTCTTGGACTTTCTGCATCGGCGCACATTGCAAGTGAGTTTAGATATGATAAAAACAACATTAAAGAAAACACTCTTGCAATTTTAGTAAGTCAAAGTGGTGAAACGGCTGACACACTTCGGGCTGGGGAACTTTGTAAACAAAATGGATATAAGGTGCTTGCAATCATAAATTCAATGGAAAGTTCAATGTCTCGGCTTGCAGATGTATCGCTTAATATTTTTGCGGGCAAAGAAATTGGCGTTGCTTCAACAAAAGCATATTCGGCAATGTGCCTGGTATTCTATATCTTGGCTAGATATTTAAAAAATTCAAATTTTGACACTTTTGAAATTGAAAAACTTGCAGATCAATCAAAAGAAGTTTTGAAAGTTGACAGCAAGATTGTTGATATTGTTAAAAATGCTTCTAGAGTGTTCTTTATTGGCCGCCAATTTGATAGCATAAGTTCGCTTGAAGGTGCTTTGAAAGTTAAAGAGATTTCATATAAAAGTGCAGAAGGTTACCCTGCGGGGGAACTTAAACACGGAACTCTTGCACTCATAAACAGTGGGACACCGGTTTTTGTTTTATCAACAGACAAAAACATGCACGACAAAACAATGGCGGCTGCAGAAGAAGTTCGATCTCGTGGGGGAACAATAATCCTTATCTCGCAAAATAGCTTTGACAAAGGCTGTGCAGATTTTGTTATAAACATTCCAGAAAGTGAAAGAGAACTTGCACCGCTGCTGAGTATAATTCCTCTTCAAACAATTGCATTTGAAACTGCAAAAGCAATTGGAAATAATCCTGATAAACCGAGAAATCTTGCAAAAAGTGTAACAGTTGAATAGTTGAATAATGGACAAATAAAAAGCATTCCACAAAAATGGAATGCTTTTTTATGATTAGTTTTCGTCTCCAGGTTCTGGTGCTTTTTGTTTGATTCCAAGAATTTTTTCATAACCTTCCGGTTCAAGAAGTGAAGGGAAGAATGTTGGAAAAACTGCAAGAACACGAGCTCTGATTGAATCTTCTGCGATCATTGGAGAAATTGTATATTTCTGGTTTGCAGTGTCATTCATATAGTAAACCGCATTAACTTGTTTATAAACATCAGGAGTAAACAAAGAACTGCGTGGAGTTGTTAAACCTGGTTTAAACTCATGGTTAATGAAGTTGCTTGTAAGGTTTTCTCTTACTGCTTCAAAATAGTTATTATATTGTTCATATGTGATTGATGTTTCTGCTGAATGATCTCCACGTTTTTTAAGATAGAGTGCATATAACAAAAGGTCGCCAGTATGGACTGTAAATGCTTTTGCCATGGTTTTTCCCCCTTGAAATTTTTCTTACAATATTATAAAACAAACACAGTTTATTGTCAATATCGATTTTAAATTTAATTGTTTTTAAGATTCATAAGCAAAATTGTAATATCTGCTGGGTTAACACCGCTGATTCGGCTTGCAGCACCAACCGTAAGTGGTTTAATTTCGGAAAGTTTTTGCATTGCTTCGGTTCGAAGTCCTTTCATTGCAAAATAATCGGTGTCTTTGTCAAGTTTTTTCTCTTCAAGCTTCTTTTCTTTTTCAATAAGCATTTTTTCACGATCGAGATAGCCTGCATATTTTATTGCAGTGAATGCTTCAACAATTTCAGACTTTTTATAGTTTTTGAAAAGTCCAAGTTTTCTTGCAACGTTCATAACGTCAACACGACTTCTTTTCACAAGGTTTTCAATTGAAAGCCCATTTGGCGCAGGAGCTTCGCCAATTTCTTCAAGATATGATGCGAGTTTCTCGGTTGGTTTTAAATGTGTTTTGCATCTTGCTTTAATTTTTTCGATGTTTTTCATCTTTTTCAAAAATTCTTCATATCTTTCATCTGAAACAAGTCCTGCATCACGACCGATTTGTGTGAGTCTTGCATCGGCATTGTCTTGACGGAGAAGAAGACGATATTCTGCACGGCTTGTCATCATTCTATATGGTTCAATCGTGCCTTTAACAGTAAGGTCATCAACCAAAACTCCAAGATATGAGCTGTCACGAGATAAAACAATTTGTGGCTTATTTCTGAGATATAGGCTTGCATTGATTCCTGCAAGAATTCCTTGTGCACCTGCTTCTTCATATCCGCTTGTTCCGTTAATTTGACCAGCGGTGAATAAGCCTTTAACCTTTTTGCTCTCAAGGGTTGCAAGCATTCCTTGTGGGTTGATGCAGTCATATTCAATTGCATAGCCATATTTCAAAATTTGCGAATTTTCAAGACCATGAATGCTTTTAACCATTTGAACTTGAATGTCTTTTGGCATTGAAGTGCTCATTCCTTGAAGATAGATTTCGCTTGTTCGAACACTTTCTGGCTCAAGGAAAACTTGGTGACGGTCTTTGTCTGCAAAACGAACAATTTTTGTTTCAATTGATGGGCAGTATCTTGGGCCAATTCCGTTGATAATTCCATTATACATTGGTGCTTTATCAAGGTTGTCAAGAATGATTTGTTTGGTTTTTTCAGTTGTATATCCAAGATAGCAAACGTGGGTGTTTTTGTTCTGTTTTTTTGTAAGGAAAGAGAAGGTTTGAATGTTTCTGTCACCTTTTTGAACTTCAAAACATTTATAGTCGATGGTTTTGCTTTCAAGACGTGGTGGTGTTCCTGTTTTGAAACGGCGAATTTCATAGCCGAGTGATGCAAGGCTTTCAGCAAGTCCGCCCTTTGCATTTTTGAAAGTTGCAGGGCCTTTGTCTTCAATTTCTTGTCCGATGATTGTTCGAGAATTGAGATATACTCCAGTTGTAACAACGCAAGCTCTTGCATTAAGAGTTTTTCCACTTTTAAGTTTAACACCAGAAACTGCACCATTTTCAGTTAAAATTTCAACACCTTCATCTAAAATAAGATCAAGGTTTTCTTGTTCTTTTATGGTTTTCAACATTTCGTCATGATAAGCATGTTTATCAACTTGTGCACGAAGTGAGTGAACGGCAGGACCTTTTCCAAGGTTAAGCATTCTAAGTTGAAGTGTTGTTTTGTCTGCATTAATTCCCATTTGTCCGCCAAGGGCATCAATTTCGCAAACAAGATGTCCTTTTGCGGTTCCGCCAATGCTTGGATTGCATGCTAAAAATGCCACCCCATCTTCTTCAAGGGTGACAAGTGCGGTTTTTTGATTGGTTCTTGCAAGGGCAAGTGCAGCTTCACAGCCAGCATGTCCTGCACCAATAACAATTGCGTCATATGTATTTTTCATTTTATTTTCCCAGACAGAATTTGCTGAAAATTGCATCAATAATTTCTTCACTTGTTGTGCTTCCTGTTATCTCTCCAAGAGATTGATAAGCAAGGTTAAGGTCAATTGTGATAAGATCAAGTGTGAAATTGTCAATTTCAGAAATTGCGTTGTCAATGTTTTCCTTTGCATTTTTAAGTGCGGAAATATGACGCTCGGAAGCAATCATAAGTCCGTCTTGCATTGCCTTGTCTTGGCAGGCAAGGGTATAGAGTTTGTCAGTTACTTTTTCAATGTTTTCCCCCTTAAGAGCGGAAACATGAATTGTGTCTTCACTGTCTTTAAAGTTTTTAAGTTTGTCGGCTTTGTTTATAATGATAAGGTGTTTGTGTGTTTTAAGAAGTTGTTCAACTTCTTTATCTTCACTGTCAAAATTGTCGCTGTCTTTAACAAACAAAACAATGTCGGCACCCTTTATAATATTTTTTGCTTTATCAACACCAATTTTTTCAATTTGGTCTTTGGTTTCGTGAATTCCAGCTGTGTCGTAAAGATTAAATTTAAGACCATTAATGTTAAGTGATGCTTCAATAACATCACGGGTTGTTCCAGCAATTGGGGTTACAATTGCTTTTTCGTCCATCACAAGTTTGTTCAAAAGTGAAGATTTTCCAACGTTTGGTTTTCCAACAATTGCAACGTTAACACCATTTTTAATCATTTGTCCAGCAGAGGCAGTTTTTAAAACCTTTTCAAGAGTGTTTGAAATTTCAATAAGTCGATTTTTCGCATTGCTTTTTGTGATATAAAGAATGGTTTCTTCAGGATAATCAAAAGAAACTTCAATTTCAGACAAAATGTCAACAAGTTCTTTTTGCGCTGAAAATGCAGTTCTTGAAAGTTCTCCCGAAAGAAGGTTATAGCCTGCACGAATTTCTGCTTCGCTTTCTGCATTGATCATGTCCATCATGCCTTCTGCATCACTAAGAGCCATTTTGCCGTTCATGAATGCACGTTTTGTGAATTCGCCAGGTTTTGCAAGAGTTGCACCATTGTTTAAAAGTGCTTGCAAAATTCCTTTTGTAAGGGTTACACCGCCATGGCATTGAAATTCTACAATATCTTCACCAGTAAAGCTGTGTGGTGCTTTAAAAACAACGCAAAGAGCCTTTTCTTTAAAGTTTCCAGCATCAAAAGTTCCAAAAGTCATCATTCTTGGAGTGAAAGAAGATGGAGTTTGTCCATCTTTTGTTTTAAAAACCTTGTCGGCAATTTTTACTGCTTCATTTCCACTCATTCTTACAACAGAAATAGCCCCGCTTGAAAGTGGGGTTGAAATTACTGCGATTGTGTTTGACATTGAATTTTTCATATGCAAAATTATAATACAACATGTTTTAAAATGCAATAAAAACTTTTTTATAATATCATTATTTATATGCATTAATTTTATGGAATGCAATGTTGATGAAATTTTTGTTTTTTTGTGGCAATGAATAAAGGTTATGTGATTTGTGATGGTGGAAACGGTTTAAATTGCTTTTTTGCAAATTAAAAAGAACAAAAAAGCAACCTTTCGGTTGCCTTTTTCTTAGTCGTTATTTTCACGATTTTGATTTTCGTTTGTGTTTTTCTTTTTGTTTTTAAGTTTAATCACAACATAACGGTTTGGTTCGTTGCCTTTGCTTTCGGTTTCAACACGGTCTGAATCGGCAAGGGCAGAGTGAATGATTCTTCTTTCATTTGCACTCATTGGCTCCAAGCGAATGTCTTGATTTTCACGAACTGCACGAGCTGCTGTTCTTTCAGCAAGGATTTTTAAAGTGTCTTCACGACGAGCTTTATAGTTATTGCTGTCAACAACAACTCTTTTATAATCTTCATGTTTTTTGCCCTTATTGAAAAGTGCATTCAAAAGAAATTGAAATCCGTCTAAGCTTTCGCCACGTTTTCCAATCAAGATTGCAGAATCTTCTCCGCCAACTTCAACACTGAATTTGTCTTCTTGTTCTTCAACAGAAACAGTAATGTCAAGTCCCATTTTTGAAAGAAGTTCTTCGGTTAAAGTTTTAAGTTCGGTTTCAGCTTCACTTGCTTGTCCAACTGAAAGTTTTACTCTGGCTTTATTAAAAAGTCCAGCTTGCTCTAAAATTGTGATTTTAACTTGGTCACGAGTAAGTCCAAGTTTATAAAGTCCAAGTTCAATTGCTTGGTCAACAGTTTTTCCTTGAGTTTCGATGCTTTTCATAATTTTTCTCCTGGTTTATCTTTTGCTTTTCTTCATAGATTTGATTGCTTCTCTTTCAAGAGCTGCAACAACTTCTTCTTCCTTCTTTTTATAGCAAGCATTAACAATAAGGCTTGTCAAGGTTGAAATTAACATTGAAATAAGCGAGCTTGAAACAATGTAAAGTCCAAATGAAGCAGAAGATGTTAAAACGAAGATAACCATCATCAGTGGAAGGAAAATCTTCATAAATTTCATTGCTGTTCCTTGTTGATTTGATTGTGCAACAAGTTCGTTTACTTTTTTGTTCTTAGATTTTTGCAATCTCTCTGTAAGCCATTGAGAAAGGAAGGTGAGACCCGCAGATAAAACTGCAAGAATATAATATCCGTTCCAACGACTGTTTTTAGCGTGAACTGAAGAAGTTACAACGCTGTAAAGTTCTTTGTCGATAGATTTAACATAGCTTTTATATTCTTTGTTTTTTGAGCTGTTTGCCATGCTCTTTAAGTCTGAATATGTTGGAAGTGGGCTCTTATAGTTGTCTGAAACCCAAATGTTTCCAATCCAAAGCCAGCTGTCTTTAACTTTTTTCCAAACTTCAGAAGCAGATTCGGCTGCATCATTGGTTGAAGCAGTTTCAGCGGCTTCCAAAACGTCATAAACTGAAACAGATTCGCCAGCACCATTTATATATGCTTCGGTTGCTTTTAAATTGTTTACAACTTCTTCACTTAAACCATCGGTTGAGAAGAAATAATAGAAATATCCTTTGTTTTCTTCGGTTCCATCACCTTCAAAAGCGGTTTTAAATTCGCTGTCATAGGTTTTTCCGGTTCCTTCAAGGTTTGTGTTGATAAGATTGATGAAATTTTCTTTTGTTTTAACCTGCAAGGTTGAAACATATGCTTGCTCCATTTGAGCATATTGGTTGATTGCTTTATAGGCACTCATTTCACGAAGAGATGCGAAGAGTGTGAAGAAAACAACCATTGTAACAACAAGGTTAACAAGTGTAACAATGCAAGAGCCGAAAACATTGAAGCCTTCTTTTTTGTAAAGGGCTTGGGTTTGCATTTGTGCTTGTTGCTTATCATCGCCACAACGTTTATTTATTCTTGCAATTTGTGGCGCAAGTTTTTGCTGAACCAAAGTTGTCTTTTTTGTTGAGAACTTTAAAAGCAAGTCCATTGGTGAAAGGCAAGCTTTAATCAAAAGGGTAAAGAGAATGATAACCCAGCCATAGTTCACAACTGAAGATTCAATCCAGTTCATGATTGTTGGCCAAAGACCAGTTGGTGCAGAAACTGCAGATGCTAAAAGCGCTACATTAGCCATTTATAGTCTCCTTTAAGATTTGTTTTAACGGGGTCAAGCCCACCACGTGAGTGTGGATTGCACTTGAAAATTCGTTTAATTCCAAGAG
>ULLM01007907.1_pt1 | contig 51247 bp, 85 predicted proteins | sample 1951431 | NCBI WGS metagenome assembly ULLM01 (sample SAMEA4835528, study PRJEB28245) | human gut metagenome | biome: gut microbiome; material: fecal sample | place: Denmark | collected 2008
CAGAAAGCGGTGTTGTTACCGGAACGGTGAAATCGCACGAAGAGTATGACGGGATCAAGCAGACGGTTATTTTGAGAGCAAAAATCACAGAGTGAGAGGAGATTGAAAATGAGAAGCAGTAAAATCAGGGTTGGAGATACAGTTAATTATACCAAAAACACAGATTTCGGACCGGGAAAAGTTGTGAAAATTATACAAAAAAGAGTCCCGGTTCGTAATCACGTCGAGACAGTCGGCACTCTTTACGTGGTCGAATTACCAGAGCCATTCAACGAGGGAACCGACGGCGGATGGTTCCCCACGTGGCCTGATGACATTGTTGTTGGAGACAAAGGACGAGACGGAGGGTGTGTTTTGACGAGCGAAGAGTTCCTCGAACAGCTCTCCGACCTTAGTGATGATGTGTTGGAGAGGTGATGAGATGGTGATTACATTGTGTGTTTTGAGTGTTGTCGCAGTTGTTACAACAACGCTAATGATGTTCGTTTTTGTTCATTCCAGCAATATTTCTCGGGCAGAAGAAGCGCGGGAAAGAAAAGAAAAAATGAATAATTATGCAAAAAATCTTGCAAAAACGGAGAATAAAGACAATGAGTAAAAAGCAATATGTTGACAGGCGTTTCGGACGGTTGGGTAATTTTGAGAGAGTCGTCGAGTTATACGAAGACGGAGTTCTTCAGAAAAGAAGAAAATATATTGAATACGATCAAGATGAGGTGCTTCAGGAATACGAAGATGCCGGGTACGAAGAAGCGTTTGCCCATTCGGATGTTCAAAAATTGCGAGAAGACTATTTCCGATTTAGCCAAAGAGAGGTTTTGAGACCAGAACAAATGGAGGAAAATCTGATTATGTATTGCCCGAAATGCGCAAACAAGATGATTATTAAAGGAGAGCGCGGCTCCAGAAGGTGCTATTGTTGCAATTGCGGCTCGATGTTTTTTGAGATTTATGACGCAGAAGCACCCGGTCAAAGATCGTGGAAATTTACGCAGACAACCGGGAATAATTCGATTCGTGAATACCTTCAGCTCGAAGAAGAAATCGAAAAAGAGAAGGCAGAACGCGGCACAGAGTGGGTAAATAACGCGATTCACAAGTGTCTCGGGTTGGATGGGGAAAATAACGAGTAATTCAAACAATGCCCTTCAGAGCCCTATTTTATCAGTCTCCATGGACAATGTTTCAAAGGGCAGTAACCTACCAGAAAACAATTCAAATTTTTCTACGAAAGAAATAACAAAGGAAATTGGGCACAGAATTAATTCTAAAGTAATCAGAAAGGAAAACACAAGAAATGGGAACTATTATTGACGGAAAAGCGATCGCAGAGAAAGAAAACGAACTTACAGCGGCAAGAGTTGAGGTCCTTGTCGAGAACGGACACGCAAGACCGAAGCTCGTTGTGATTCAGACGGGGAATGATCCAGCTTCTTCAACATATGTTCGCAACAAGAAAATTGCCTGCGAGAAAGTCGGCATCTTATGTGAAGACATTCATATCGACGAAGAGAAAGATCCATTTCTTACGGAGATGCGAATCATCGGAGAAATTCAGAAAGCAAACAGAGACGATAACATCAATGGAATTTTGGTTCAGCTTCCACTTCCGAAAGAGCTTGATGAAGAGACCGTCCTTAATTATATCAATTCATTCAAGGATGTTGATGGGTTCGGATATCTAAATGCAGGAAAGCTTTTCTCCAAAAAGGAACCGGAGCCTTTCGGATTTATTCCTTGTACTCCGGCAGGAATTGTTCATATGTTGAATTCAATCTCCGTTCCTTACGGCATCAATTTCACGGGAAAGAATGCTGTTGTTATCGGACGGTCTAACATTGTTGGAAAGCCGGTTTCAATTCTGCTTCAAAGGATGAATATGAATGTTACAATGCTTCATTCAAAAACTTCCGACGAAGACAAGCGGTTTTACTGCCGTCGCGCAGACGTTATTGTTGTGGCAACCGGACACGAAAATACGCTTACGGACAGACATTTTTACGGGGGAAATAACCCGATTATTATTGATGTCGGTATTCATCGCGGAGAAGACGGGAAGCTTCACGGAGATGTTTCAGAAGAAGTCAAGGCAAAGTATTCAAGTTATTACAGTCCCTGCCCCGGAGGTTGCGGTCCGCTCACCGTTTCGATGCTTCTGAAAAATGTGGTTATCGCGGCAGAGAGAAGTTATCTAATTTTCAACAACGATTAAAAAGATTAAAGGAGAAAATATTATGGAAACCTTATTCAAGCCCGGTGATCGGGTTGTTCTGCGGACAGATCTTTCTGCGGGAATGTTCTATCCGATGTTGGAAAAGAAGGAAATCGATGGAGAAACCTATTATCTTCCGAGTTCCAATTTGGTAACGGCAAAAGCTGCTTCGTTGGAAATGATCGATTGGATTAACAAAATTTCTTATAAAACCGCAACAATTGAATCCATTAAAAACGGCGTTTATCGTCTTGAATATTGTCGTTTTTATTGTGAATGGACCGACAGTATGTTCGATGTAATCGAATCAAAAAGACTTCAGGAAGAAAATAGAAAGATAAAGGAGCTTGATTCTCGATTCGAAGTTGGAGACGTTGTTTATCTTGATTCTTTAAAGTGTGAAGCAGACCAGTCGAAACATTTTACGCGTGATGTTTACGGAAGGTATTTTGGAAAATATTATGTAATTTCCAAAAAGCATGATGAGCCCGGTTGTACAACTTATCAGCTGAAAGATATCGTTTATAATAATAACGGTCCCGTTGTCGAAGGTAGATATTTGTTGAAGGCGGATAAATCCACCGCTAAAGCGCTGACGAGAAAGCAGATTACGATTACTTATAACGAGAAGACGCGGGAGGCAATTGCGAGATTTTATGTCGGACTGGAGATTGCTCTTTCGGCTCACGCGCGGAGACACAAAGATGACAAGAATAGTTTTCTTGAAGGCGGAGAGCTCGCTTTTCAGCGGCTGCTGAAGAAAATGGAAGAGAAGGGGTATAATTATGATTTCGACTGATAGGGGGCTTCAAGATGCTGAAAATTTATGATCCGATTTATTCTGTCTCTATTGACGGAGGTCCGTGGAAAAGATTGGAAAACTGGTTCGATACTAACTGGTTTGTTACAGACGAAGATCTTCCCAGAACAAAAATTTTACTTGATTACGTTTCTTTTCAAGAGGCTTATGATTATCTTCGTGAAAATTATATTTTCGGGGCAAGAACTTGCAAAACTATCTTCAGAGGCAGACCGCAACTTTCATTGTTGTATTTCAATACCATAGATAGAAAATATATTAAAAAGTGTGAAGGGTTTTGGCTTCGCGCAGAGAACAGACTTCGCAAGAATGTTACGCTTGATTGGATTATGAAACATCTTGAGGCAGATCAAGCAATTCAATATCTTACAGAAAGGGGTATGAAAGTATAGTTATGGCGGTGGCGAATAGTGAAGCATCACCGAAGACAAACAAAACAAATCTTTACAAAACAGACAATATAACAAGCGCGGAGGCTATAGCGGATTTACTTTATCTTTCTGATAATTTGGATTTGAACTCGGCCGTGAAAGAAGCGTTGTGTAAGGCAAGGTATGAAATACAATGCAAAAATTCTCCGATTGGAGCACATAAATGTTCCATAAAAATTCAATTTATGCAACAAGGTGAACAAAATCCGATTTGTGTTGATACTTGTTTGCGAATGGAAGTACAAACTTTGATAGAAAAACACGGGATATGCACTATTGGAAGTTGTTGCGGACATGGAGTTAAACAGCCTTTTATTCAAGTAGCGGGTCGTTGTGTGAAAAAGATGATAGAACTAGGATATAAACAGTTGCCCATTGACGAAAATGGAAATGGAAAAAATTGTTTTGAACCTAAAACGATTTTGTATATTGATAAAACAGATCAAGTGATTTAATTTTAAAAGAAAGAAGTATAGAAATATGTCTAATAAAGAAAATAAGATAACAACCAACTGGGTCTATCAAGTGATTTTGGATTATGAAAGATGTCTCGCAAATAATATTAATTTGCGAAATTCTTATATCAGTACGAGGTTTTACGGAATTCCGCTGACAGAGCTCGGATATGGTTCAAAAACCGTTTTCGAGTTATACGAAGAAAGAGACGGATCTAAGATTTATTCCAAAGATAATCCTCCTCCAATTGTTAGAATTCCGAACGAGACAATTAAAACAATGATTCCCGTAAAACAGGTTGTTTGTCAAGATATTTGAAGGAGATAAAACAATGGAAGAAAATGTAAACAACAATGTTATATTGTCCGAGCCCACAGGACTCTTGAAGGAAATCATCGACAAAATAGATTGTCGTGACAAAGTCCGTGAATATCTTGATTCGATGGAAATTCCAGATCGGTTCTTCGCCTGTATGTTCGGAGAGCTCGTAAAGATTTTCGGCACAGCGCTTTTCGAACCAAATCCATATTATTGTTATGATGCAGAAGAACAGGAGAAATTTGTAGAAGGCGGAGCCATCAATAACAAACTGCCTTATCCCAAGGATTATTCATATCGCGCTCAAATAGATACCGAGCTCACATACGAGGGCGGAACAGGTGGATGGTATAACGCTTTTAAAACAACCTGCTGGATTCTTGATATGGAATGGTTGCTCAAAGCTTACGAACAATTGAGTTGGATGAATTCCGATTATTTTGATGAATGGGTCGGAGACAAAATTATTGAATATCTGTTCGAAAAAGACAATTATCGTGAAAGAGATTACGAAATCTTTTTGAAAGGGAAAGGAGTTATTTGATGGAAAAAAGAAATAGTTTTAAACCGTCTGATGTGTTTATGAAGGCATACGCCCGTACTCTCGAAAAGGCGGCAAATTCTAAATATGGAAAAAGTGATTTTCAATGCGATTCAGAATATCCATTCAAATTTTCATTGGAGTGTAAAGACTGCCCGTTTGATTGTTCCTCCGATGATTGTATTAATCCATACTTTGAAGACGGAGCCGGGTTTGATCGTACTTTCGAACAGTGGCAGGAATGGTTTCGTAATTTAACAGGAAAAAAGGATGATCGTCCAAAGGAAATGTTTATGAAAAAGAATGAAAAAGCAAAAGAGATCACAGAACACACAGAGCGGGAAATTCAAACCAACGAAGACAACACCGAAAAGGGGTCTTACCAAAACCCAAAAGAAGTTAATGGAAATTATACTCTCGGAAATATCGCGGATGTAGCACAAACCAATTTCAAAATATTCACCAAAGAGCTGGAAGCAAAAGCAAAGGCTAAATATGAAGTCGAATATACTACTCTTGACTCCGATGAACCTCAAACCAAATATGTCCGAAAGGTCGTTGATCTCCTCGCTCATATTCAACAGTGGAATAAAGAAGCAATCAAATGGAATTTGATCGCTAATGGAAATATCTCCAAAATCCCGACCAATTTCAAAGATATTTATATCAAAGTCTATAACCCCGAAGAAGGCGTTATCATTTTCCAAGATGAATGTACTCTCAAATCCAAAGGACTCAAGCTTGCTTGGACAAGAGACGACTAACCCCCTTTCAGCTAATTAAACACCAATAATCACAGGGCATCTTCGGGTGCCCTCTTTCTTATATTACCCCATCCAACATCATCCTCCAGCCTTATATTTATCCTTATCCACAGCCCTTAAAATCGATTCTATCACCCATCCAATACCCCAATTTTTATATCCCCAATTCGTACCATTATTCCCTTATCCTCCCTCCATTTTCCACCATTTCTCTCCACTTTTATCCATCCACCTCTTCCATTGTGGAAAATGCGGAAAACCCTGTGGAAAACTTACCTAAAATACTCAATCATATTCAAATATTGTCTAATTATTGCTTAAATATCCAAGAAATACCAAGAAAACCCTCTCTATACATCCTTTGTACACAAATCATCATACGATTGGGTGATTGTATTAGATTATTAGACGTTAGGTTATTGGGCAGTTTAGCTCTCTAGTCTAGTACTAGTATATAGTCTAGTATTAAGAAGGACTTGTGTCAAGTATTATTAGATATCAAGATTGGTTATCCTTTCAAGGATCATATATATCTGGGGAACCAAGTTTCCCCACACCCCTTCCTTTGCCCGAAAAGACTCCGTCTTTTCTCCTCGTCCCCTCACTTCGTTCGGGTCGCCGTCAAACCGTTTTTCATTTATCGAACCTTGCGGTTCTCAAATGAAGAAACCGTAAACGTGTGGATAATTTGTTTTTAAAAGGAAAGGAAAGGGCAATGTATTTGTAAATGTTTTGTTAATTATAGATGGAAGGGATTGACAGGAAGATTGGAGTGTGGTATAATAGAGGTGAGTAGAGAGGAAAACTGGTACAACCAGCGTATTAAAGTAAGGGAATATATATAATACGCTAAGTGGACCACTTTTTGGAATTAATGTTGGAAATGTTGGATTAGAATTCATTGGTTAATAAGATTGGTTTTAATGTGTTGATTAGAGGTGTATGCTTAAAGACTATGTGAGTATGTTGTAAATTATGTTGGAAACCCAGTATATGTGTTAAGTGGGTGGATTAGGTAAATTTGTAAATTAGTCTATGAAGATTATATGAGGTTCGTGTAAGTTTATAAGTTTCGATATGATCTTTTCCCTATTAAAGAAAAGCAAAAATAAAGAGATCTCAATAATATGCGGTCATATTTTATCTAATAATATTTAACACAATGTTAACATATAAATGTTATCTGAATATTAACCAGATAATACCAAATATAATACCAAATTAAACGTAAAACTAAACAAGGAGGAATTTTAATGAAATCATTAAATGATACTAAAAATAATACTGATGTTAGCAATATTGAAGATTTGGAAAATTTACTAAACGATTTTGATCGAACTTTAAATCCAAACGCAGATCAGAACAACATGCGATCAAACGATGTGCGGTCGGAAGACAAGAAATCAAAAAATCCAAATTGGAGAAAAGAGAACGAAAATCTTTCGTGTTATGCTCTGTCGAGATATTCCAATGAACCGGAGGATGATTTTGATTATTTTGATCTGAATACTTCATTAAAGCAAATTCAAAAAAATATTATTTCGTCAAAGAAAACTGAAAGTTTAGATATCGACTTATCGAAATTAGAAACTAATCATTTATATAAAAACTGGAAGGAAGTTTGTGCAGATTTAAAGATTTCCTATAGTGGCAATGGCCGGAACACCATAGAACAAAAGAAAATTATTTTGGGAAATACAAAATATGAAAAGTCGGGGAATTCATATATGTTTTATGAAATCAATCCGGATTATGAAAATGAGTTTTCTAAAAATACAGAAGTCACAAGAGTTAATTGTGTGGAAGCGATATTGTCGAATGTCTTTTCATCCGTGAATAATCAGCCAATTGCCCTGACTGCAAAATGTTGGTTTGAGCTTCTTGGATTAGTCGATGAAAATTATTCTCCGTACAATAAAGAGAATAAAAGGCGGTTAATGGCAACTGTAGAAAAAGATATACAAGAATATGAGATGACAGTTGAAGACGGTTCTCCGATTATTAGCTCCGCTGTTAAAACATCAACAGACTTCTTCTATACTAATACACAGGCTCGATTCAAAGAGGCGTTATTCAATGCTTTTGATTCCCTCCAAAGAAGAGGTGCGATTATAGTTGATACTGTCGTTGGAGGCTTTCCGCTAACTAAAGAACAAGTGGAAACAATAAAGGGAGCGGTTGAAAAAGATCCGAATGTTTCAATATATGATTTGAATATAAAACCAAAAAGACAGATGATGTCTCTTGGAAGTTTAAATACGAAATATCTCGAATGCGAAGAAGAGACGCTGAAGGATTTAAAAATGAATCGAGCGGATTTGAAAATATTACGCAAGAATCCTGGTTTGGCTAAAAAATATTATGGAAGACTTGGAATTAAAACCGCTCTAAAAATTGGGATGATTTATATATCCAGATTTTTCATAGTTTATCCATATTCTGACAACTGTAAGAAAGTGTTCAAGACTCGATCTCAAGACAAAGATGTTCGAGCTTATGTTAAATATTTAATGCAGAGAGGAATTTTTGAATCGGCTAAAAACAAGATGCTAAAAGCAGACGGTAAAGGCGATTTCGGAACAGATAAATTTCTTGTTGCTAATTCGTATTTAATTGAAAAATTAATTAAAGAAAATAGAGAAAATTCAGAAGAAATGTTGAAATTTGGTATGATAAATGCTCAAAGGTTCGAAAAAAATATTTCGGATGTTTTGTATACAGATGATGTGAATGATGGAGGAGAGGAAGAATGACAGAGAAATTAAATAATAGGCAGTATATGTTGAAATATGGAGTGAATATAAAAACCAATTATGTTTATAAAAATTTTTCCGAAATATAATATATCTTTCGAGGATATTTATCCACCAGCAGATATCTAACCGTCTTCCTATTTCCCCACTAACCGCTCCCTGCTCCCAAAAAAATTTTTTCAAAAAATCTCAAACTTTTTTCTCAAAACCCCTTGACAAAACGCATTTTATGTGCTATACTATAAGCGTGAAAGGGAGAGAGCATCGGTTCTCGAGTAGGGAGCGGTTCAAAACCTAGTGATACCCGACACTAACCGCTCCCGAAGGCTCCATCGGACTTCTTCTCACTACCTCCTTTTTCAAAGGTGAACAAGTGGCCCTTTCCCATGCGTTCCCCTGACGGGTGTGGCTCCGGTTAAACGCGCTGATAGTTTTTCATAGTAAACTCCTTTCAAACGTGACGCCGGTCTTGGTGGTGCTTGATCGGTATGACAAAGCGGCCGGACGCTTGACAGTCGGGACAGACCGGCATCCTTTCTAAAAAATCCATCGGCAGCTTAATTGGTTCAAGCCCGCGATCTATAATCGCGAGACCCTCACAAGGCAAGTGGAGGTTCGACCCCTCCCCGATGGACCAAAGGAATCATAATGATTCCGATGGTCTTTCACGAAAGAGCGATAGCCAAGCAATGACGTCGTGATCGACTCTCCTACAGGAGTGGCTTCGGGTTGGTGGGATAGAAATCAACCAAGGACTTCAGTGATCTGATTTGCTGACGCTGTGCCCAGTCTATAGTCCTGTGAAAAGCTATTCGGGACACACTTCAAAAAAGGAGAGACTTCCAAATGTTACCAATTATCGTAGCCGCAGTTCTGTCTCTTGCCACAATCGGATTCCTGATTTGGTTCTGGACACGAACTCCGAGCAATCTCACCAAGTGGTATTGTGTCCCGGTGACGCTCTTCGGAGTGGCAGCAATCCTCGCATTCTGGTTCTTCGTAGTTCTTCCGATTCTCTGACCGAGATGACAGTCGGGAAAGACCGACGCTAATATGGGTGGGTAGCACTGTGGAGTGCAGGACACCATGTCGTAAAAAGTTAGTTCGACTCTAACCCCATCCACCAATCCCCTCTCGTTACAGGCGGGGAAAACCGACTCCCACGGAAGAGTGGAGCAACCTCACAGAGGAACAGAAATCCGCCGCTGTGTTGGATAAGTGACCGACGTTGACTGAACCGTCTCGTAAAAATTTCAGTGACAGTCTGGAGAGACAGACATCCATATGGGTATGTAGCACTGGGAAGTGCGGGACAAGGTCCATCGCAGGAAGTTGGTTTGACTCCAACCATATCCACCAGCAGGCCGGCAGCGTTAACACATTCACCGACTCCCGGCTCGAAAAAATGTGGGGTTCTTTCCAATGGTTTCTTAGCCTCTAAAAGCAAACCTGTTACTATCCCCTTCAGATGGCGTGCGGTCCCGTTCAAGTCGGGCGAGGGGAATCAGGTCTGCTCCCAGACCGTACACAGGGAGCGGGGATAAGCCGTCGTTTAGCAGGCGAAGTTTATGGGTCAGCTTGAAACCCTGCCGCAAGCGTGATGAAGCGGATAACATCCGGAGGCGCACCGGTATCATTGGTTCGAATCCAATCGTTGCGGCTTTCGGGCAAGAGAAGTAAAACCTTGCCAAGAGGTGAAGCGAAACACCGAAAACACCCACCGGTTATCCATTCCGAGCCAATTAATTTGGAAGAACCTCGGAATGGAACAAAAGCTGTCTTGTTAGATTGCCTTTCCGATGAAGCATTAGATGCTTTATGATGCTTGCGGTGAAACGGGTTAAACTCCCGGCTTCGGGCTGGCTTAATCGGCAAGATAAACCGCTCCCTTGACGTGGGATGTTCCCCGTCCGGTTCGATTTGACAGTGACGTCCGTAAAAGAGCAATTACTGTCGAAGCCAACAAATTGGAGCCCATTAATCCAATCCAGGCAGATGGTATAGAGGGGTGACGACCTATTCCCCTTGCTGTTGGGCACTCCCCGCCCACCGTATCCCAAAATGGACGCACGGAAAAGGGGGAGATAGACCGCCCGTTTACTGTAGCGGATTTGTCCGCAACGAGCGGAGGTGCCCCGAAGCAACACACAAGAGTAGCATCCTGTGTCGAGAACAATCGGTAAGAAGGGGTTAAATGTGTTTTGAACAGCCAATTTTTGGCAATATGTGAAATTCATAGCTTAGTCCGTTACAGTCGGGAAGTATTAAACCGTAGCACTGCTCGTGCGAGCGGCGTCTTTCGAGACGAAAAAAGAGTTAGGTGTTCCTCCGCCTATCGCACCCCAGAAATGGACACGCGGAAAAGAGAGGAAAATCGCCGACCCGCTACGGGCGGGAACGGTTCCGGTAGCCGTCTAATTGCGGTTACTGTTTGGATGCCTCAAATGGGCATCGCGGGATGCACCTCCATAAGCGTGCCACGGTGAATCGCCGTGAAATTAGTGGCCACACTGAATTCGGTGCGACGTAAGCTTCAAGCCAACGATGGTGAGTTGGAGCGCTGTTGTTAAATGGTGATAAAACCAGCCGAAACATTGTCGATTGGTGGACCGGTGGACACATTCGGCTTTGACCCGAAGGAAGATCGCTCAACACGATCATCGACAGCCAATTTAAAATATATTTTCGAAGAAAGGAGAAAAATGAATAATAATATTATAGACCAATATTCCGAAGAAGAACTTCGAGAATTGGTAGCAGATTCCTATTCTACACACGAACTGCAAAGAAAAATGGGATATACTTCAGTTGGAGCGAATTTTAAAACCATAAGAAAGCGTCTTGAAAAATACGGTATCTCAACCGACCATTTTAAACCAGTTGCAAGAGATGTTATTAAAAGAACTTTTGAGAATGTTTTCTGTAAAGATTCAACCGTAGCTCAACGTATTTTAAGAAAATGGTATTTGAAAGGGAATTATACTGATTATAAATGTTCGATTTGTGGATTGCCACCATTTTGGAATAATCAAGAATTGTCTTTGACTCTTGATCATATTAACGGCTATAATCACGACAATAGATTGGAAAATTTAAGATGGATTTGTCCTAATTGTGATAGACAGCTTTCTACATTTGGTAATAAAAGTATAAAAGAACAAAATAAGAACAGAGAAGTCGAGAAAAATTTCTGTATTGATTGCGGAAGGCAAATTTCTAAATATGCAACAAGATGCATTAATTGTTCTGCAAAAATAATGGCTTCATCATCGAAAAGACCAACTAAAGAAAAATTAATTGAAACAATTAATAATTTTAACGGTGTGTTTTCAAAAATAGCTTCTTTTTATAATGTTGGAACAACTACTGTAAGAAAATGGTGTAGACTTTATGGATTGTCTCCATATGCCAAAGATTATAAACCTACCGATCAAAGCTAAACCTCCAAAGTATATTCAGGGCACCCGCCTCATCAAGTCCGATAATTGAGTCGGAAACCGATGAGACGGGCTGTCTGAATATTAAGACCTTTTAATCCAATCATATGAACGTAAAAGAAAGGAAACCGCTCACAATGGGTATCTCTATCAACATTAATGTAAATCTCCCCATCTATAATAAGACTCCGACCTATAAACCGCTCCCACAACTCACTCGTCGTCAGCGGTCATTTTTCGAGTCTGCTAAAGCGGCGTCCCTTCTCTCCGATTATCCGAAATTCCATTTGGGATGTGTTGTTGTTAAGAAATCTCGCATCATTTCATCGGGACATAATTCCATTACTCAATACTCCTCAATTCAACAAAAAATGGATTTTAAGCGATTTGGAGGAGAGCACAAAGGAGTTTGTCACGCGGAGACGGCTGCACTTCTTCCGCTCATTCGCCAGAGAGCCGACTTGTCTTCTTGTGTCGTGTATTTGTATAGGGAACATAGTGATGGCACCCCGGTAGTCTCTCGTCCTTGTAGCGGCTGTATGAGTCTCCTGCGAGCAGTCGGGATTCGGAGAGTCTTCTTCACAGTTGAAGGCGGATATGCCGTAGAAGACATTTAGGGAGCGGTACATATCATCAGGTGATTGGATAACCTACCTAAAACAGGTTATCTTCACATATATTAACAAATTATTAATAAAGAAAGGACTTACTAAAATGTCAACAAAAAAGACAAAGACAGAAGACAAGACATTGGATCAACAGACAGAGCAGACTCCGGTCACAGCGGCAGAAACCGCTCCCAAGATGAGAGATCTCAACAACCTCCCCGAGGATAAGGTTGTCCGCACTCCGCTCCCCTCCAAAACCTTGAAGGATATGCGGGCGCAGTTCATCCGTTGCCTGAATGCCAAGTATATTCACACGGATAACGATGGAGATTATGCCATCGAGGAATCCAGAGACGGAAAGACCCTCTATCTCCTCTTTCAGTGGACGCGCACAGCCTACGATTGGGTCAGCAACTTCGATTTCCTTGCCAAGCCATATAAGGATATGGAGCTCCCGTGGCGTTGTCACAGAGGCTTCCTGCGGGTCTGGAAGTCAATCAAACCGTTCGTCAAGGATGCGGTCGCCAACCCGAAATATACCAAGATTTATACCGTCGGATTTTCACACGGTGCCGCTATTGCAACACTTGCTCACGAGTATGTTTGGTTTAACCGCCCCGATCTCCGCAGTAAAGAGAATCCGGAGGGAATCACCGGTTATGGATTCGGATGCCCGAGATGCTATTTCGGCTCTATTCTCCCGTGGAAGAAGATGCCGCAGGAACTCGCACAGAGGTGGGTGCGGTTCTATCCCATTCGCAACCTGACAGATCTCGTAACGCACGTTCCACCCCGCATTTTCGGCTTCAGACACGTTGCTCCGGTCGTCCAGTTGGGAAGAACAGACAAATGGCAGATTATCGATTACGCTCCCAATCTCCCGCCCAGAGTGGCAATGCACTACGCTCCTAACTACATTCTTTCACTTGACGATGGGATTAAGGAAGCGCAGGAGCTCGAAGCCTACCAGAAGGAAGTTGAGAGAGCCAATAAGCTTGCCGCAAAGAAAGCCGTCTCTAAGAAGACAGATTCCGGGAGCGGTTCAAAGGAGGAAAAATAATGACAGGGGAAATTAAAAATAAGAACAATTCTAATTCTAACACAAGTCCCGCTCCCAATACAACTCTCGACTTCTTCTACTCTCATCTTGAGGAGATGTCTCTCTTCGGAGTTGCGACAGACGAGTCCGAGACAATTATTATTACTCGTAAAGATTCTCCCGAAGCGACAATCACAACCTCCGATTCTACAATGTTCACAAAGATTCGGAGAAACATCCTCGCAGACCCGGAGCACAAGGACTGGAAGGTTCAAAGCTTCACCCGCACAACAGCAGACAAGAACCCGCTCCACTTCGTTGAACTGATTGTTACCTGTCCTAAGAAATTAGTCTCTCTTCGTTCCAAGACCGCTACAAGAGAGTTGACCGAAGAGCAGAAGGAAGCAATGCGGGAGCGGATGTCCAAGATGCGGAGAAGCAGAGGAGAAGACGCAGACGAGGACGAAGATTAAGTTCCGCTCCCCACTGATTAAAAATACCCCCGATTTTCCTTTTAAATAATCTAATAGAAAAACAATGTTTAACAGGGGTACGGCACTCGCCGAAACCACACTTTCTAAAATTCGTCCTATTTTAATCAGGGAAATCGGGGCAAAAACAGCACCCGCACTAAAAGGGAGCGTAATAAGGATGAAAATAAGACTAAAAACAGTTCTAAATCTAAATACAACAAACCAATACATAAATACAAAAGGAGATATTACAAATGAAGTATTACAGTGATATTACAAAACAGCTTTACGAAACCCGTGAACAGCTTTTCAAGGCGGAGCGGGATTACAAGATGGAGCTTATTACCAAGGCTCGCGCAGACGAAAAGACAAGAAAGATTGCTGATCTCGAAGCACAAATTGCGGAGTTGAAGGGAGAGACGACAGCAAAGACAGATAAGCCCCTTGCATCGGAGAAGTCTAATGAAGACAATACCGCTCCCACGAAGGTTTATGACGCGGGAAAAGAAGGCGAAATTGATTATTCAAAGACTATTGAAGCAATTAAGAAGATGATCGACGATTTCAAGTTCAAGTACCCGACCTTCGAGTTTCAGGATGTTAAAGACGACAAGGATGAACTGGCCGCCAACGATATTAAGACAGACCCGTATTCCGGAGCAAAAATTACCCGCCTCGCTACTGAAAAGACCGCTCCCGCAAAGACAAATGGTTCGTGCGGAAAGTGCGGCAAATGTGTTAAGACTGATACAGACGGAGACAAGAGAGGAAAACTGGCAGATTCTGGTTATTATTCCTCCGCATATATTAATCTGAACGGCAAGGAGTTTTACTCCGAGGGAGCGGATTCGTGGAATGATGTTAAAAAGGCTGTTCGGAAGTATTTCGAGAAACTGCAGGGACTGAAGTAAGAATTGTAAATAAATTATAAATTATTTAGGAGTGGTCGGGAGACTGCTCCTTTTTTATTGGTGCGGATAGGAAGGCGGGAAAGCAATCTCGGGGAGTGGTTCTGATAAAAGGCGGTCGGCAATAAAAATAAAATTTTGGTTCTGGGATATTTTGGATCGGCAAGCAAATTTTGGGCGCGGTTCTAGGGATTTTGGGCCGGGGTTGGGGTAAAAGGGCGGCGCCGCGTAAAAAGAAAAAATATGCCGCGCCATTAAAAAAATATTGCCCAGCAACATAATAATCCCTCGCGTATTTTTTAATTTGGTGTCGGGATCGAGACACCAGGAAGCTTTAGGGTTTGCTTCCCTTCAAATTATTTTCCCATCTTTCCGACGTCATTGAAAGACAGGACTGGGATAGCACCTGATAACGCTCAGATGCTTCAGGAAACGTAGAAATAGAAGAAACACGGTTTTCTTTATTTGCGGATAGCCGTAAACCCAGAGGGACTCACCTTATCTCATCGATGAAGTTCGATGAAAGCAAGGACGAGACACAGGACCACAACGATGCCAAAGGCACTCATTACATCACCTCCTTTCTACTTCGAAAAGTAAAACATCAGAAAGAAATAAACGACAGATAAAACCCAAGTTGCAATCGCTTCGATCTTTCCGCACATCTCTTTCGAGTCTTTCCAACATCGTCGGATCAACAGCCCCAAAACCAGTAAAAGTATCACATAATTATCCTCCTTTCATTTATTAACAAATGATGAACATTATTCATCATCAGTTTCATCATCAGAACTTTCTTCTTCCTCTTCTTCGTCTTCGCTCCAACTGTCAATCTCTTCCTGAATTTCGTCATTCCCAAAAGACTCTTCGCGATCAACAATGTCTCTCGCAATTTCGTTAGGATAAATCCAGTCGGTCGGGCAGTCTGTCGATTCAAAGTTAGCGTATCCGTTATAGCGGAAGTAGCTATGATGCGGATTAAAGTCGCCGAAAGCAATTCTCATCGCAATATCCATCGGGAACATATTCTCACAAATTTCGTTGAATCTGTCCATCTCAATGATTTCGTCATCGTAGTTGTTGGTTTCGTAGCACCGCTCGTTGTGAAGCGCCACCGCGTCAGAATCGTCCATATCTCCAATGATGTCGCGAATTGCCTCAACCTTCTCGTCATAAGTCTTCATTGTTCTGTTCTCCTTTTCATTTTCAATATTTTTATTTTCGTTGGTGGTTTCGGTCAGAGTGCCGTTGTTGATTGCGTTGTTGACATAGTTGGTAAAAATTGTTCCGAGTTCGTCTGCGTCGTGGTTGTCTCCGAAAAGTGCCTTTACTTCTTCCAAAACCTGTTCTTCCGTGATGTCCTGTCCTGCCAGATTACGAAAAGTCCTCATTTCTTTTTCCTCCATTTATTTTATTGGTTTAATGTTGTTTTTGTGGATTGCGTAGGTCCAATAGACAATATCGGTATTCGCATCGATAAACTGATCTTCCACGAGGCGTCCAACTCGATATATGACATAGTCGTCTCTTTCGTCGTAAAGTTCCACGAAGACAACCAGTCCAAGCCAGTTGTCGTTCTCTCCAATTTGCGGCAGGTCTGAGAGAGAGTAAATGAGTTGAGAATTTCCAATCCACCGATGAATTCCATAACTGACTTCTTCCAGCATCTCCGAACAATTCAAAAGATACTGATTGAACGAGTAGTTGTATTCTTCCGGAGTTTCCTTCTTCAATTCTTCGAACTCCTTTTTTAAATCTTCCTCCGTGATAATTTCTCCGGTGTTCGTGTCTCTAAATTTTCTCATAGTTTTCCTTTCTCCCCGGTTTATGGTCGTTAGGACAACCAATTGTTGATTTTTTTGTTAATTCAGAACGGCAATGTGTCGCAGCTCAAATGCCTGTCAAGCCAGTCGTAGGTCTTCGGAAAGTGATCTATCATCCAAGCCCAGAAATGCCTTCTTCTGCGTTCTTTTCTAGTCTCAATCGCACTTTGCTTTTGTTTCTTCATACTTTTCCCTCCTTTCTCAATTCGTTGAAATTCTTCATTGTCGTATATTTCCAACCGTCGCAGTCAGTCATATACCAAATGATAACCGGGTTGTTATCTTTGTCAAGTGCCACTCCCTTGAACTGTAAATCCAAGTCGTCGTTGCTTCTTGCGTTCACATTCGTGTTCCAGATTGCGGCATATTCTGCTACTCAAAATATGGACAAACATATCCATATTGAGAAAATTCCTGCTTCAACCTATATGCTTTTGTCCTAAGACTACTCACAAGTTCTTGTATAGTCCACAGGCGTAAATTCCCGTATAGCCTACGGTACATACTTATATTAGCTTTGTTATGCCATACTATAAGTTTGACAATCTCTAAGATTAAGACTTGCGTTATAATCTCTATCTTCTGTATAACCACATTCATCGCAATGATATATTCTATCTGATAATTTTAAATCAGATTTAACACAACCACAACGATGACAAGTTTTACTCGAAGGATAGAAACGATCAACAATTCTTAATTCAATTCCATTCTCTTTACATTTAACAAATAACTTTGTTCTAAACTCAAAGAACTTCTGCTGTGTAATTGCTTTGGAGAGATGTCTATTCTTCATCATACCCGATACATTTAAGTCTTCAATAGTAATCCACATTGGCTTGGTTTTCACCAATTCGGAAATTACCTTATTGATATAATCTGTTCTTATGTTATCGAGTCTTTGATAAAGTTTCTGTACCTTTAGCTTTTGTTTTTTTATATTTTGTTGAGTATCTTCTCCTTTCAAATCATTATTAAATTTTTTACAGCTTTCGTATTTTCTCGATAAAGTGCGTTGTTCTCGCCTAAGTTTCTTTTCGAGTTTCTTTATTTGAGAATTCTTATTGATATTACTATAAGTCTTACCGTTTGAACATATCGCAAAATCTTTTATCCCCAAATCAACTCCTATGCCAAAATCATTTAATATAGGCTGGCGTTGTTCTCGTTCTTCAACTAAAACAGACACATAGTATTTCCCTGCTCTATAAGAAACAGTCCCGTTTTTAATAATGTGGGCATTTGGATTTGTGGGAATATAACCCTTTTCTTTTAACCTTACCCAACCAAGGACAGGAATTTTAATTCTGTGTCTTTCACATCGGATAATAGTCTTAGCGTCGGTTTTTACAAAGTACATTTTAACATCAGATTTATTTTTCTTTTTGAATTTTGGAAAATAAGATTTTCCTTTGAAGAAATTTTTGAAAGCTCTTTCGGCGTTCATTATACTTTGTTTAACAGACTTGCTGCTAACCTCTTTTATCCATTGAAATTCTGAATTGTTGGGAATAAATTCATTGTTCAACCACTTAGAAAAGTCCATTCCAGATACAAAACGTTTCTCTGTTTTGTATATCTCTTGGTTATAAGCAAGATAAAAGTTATAAACATATCTGCACACTCCGATAGTGCGGTTTATAATTTGTTCTTGCTCAGATGTTGGATTTATTTCTGTTTTGTAACTCTTTAGCAATTTTTTCATCTCCTTTAGTTTATTTTTTAATACTTCTTTAAACCATATCTGCGATAACTAAATGGTCATTGTAGTTTTAGTTTCCTTTCTCCGGTTTTGTCGAGGTTCTCCGGAAACTCATAATTTTTAATTTATGATTTGGATTGTTGTTCAATCTTCTTCCGGGAACAGCTCTTTTTGTCTTGCTGTTATTTCCGAAAGTGCGTCTTTAATTTCGATTTCGTAGAATTCTCCAAGTTCGTCATCGTGCTCATAATCATAAACACCGTATCCTTCATCCATCAAATTGATGTCAGCAACGAGAGTGTCTGTAATGTGTTTGTGCTGAAGCATTGATTCGAGTTCGTAAAATTCATAAAATCCTCTCATTTTTACTGCAAAGTAATCAGAATAACCTCCTCGAATATCGCCGTGAAGATGGACAGCGATAACCATCGTTATTTCGTCATCGTATTCTTGCGAGTGAATTTGTAAATCATCAGAAATGTTTGCGTTCCAGTTGTAGGTGTTATCTCCTTTCGTTTCTTCATCGTTGATGAATTCTTCAATTTCTTTATCAGTGATGTCAATTTCGTGTTCCTTCAATTCTTCGAGAAGCGGAATAACATCTCCGACAAGGACATCTTCTCTCAGATTTCCGTTTTCGTCGAAAATCCAAGGACGACCCGCTCCAGTGCGCACAGCTTTTACCTCTTCGATAACATTTTCCAATCTTGTCATAATGTAACCCTTTCTTCGGTTTTAGAGGTTATCCGAAAACTCAATATTTTAATTTTAATAATTTGTTAATAATCTAATTGTCAGAGTTCGACCTTTTGTCCTCTTCCGCACAATCTTGCGAGCGGGCAGTAGAATGTCAGATAACTGTTAAGGTGTCTTTCCTTGCTGTCAGAGTTCCAACGCACGAACATATATTCAAGAGCATCTGCAACCGAATAGAAGTCTTTTCCGTCTCTGATTGCCCAGAGTCCAGCTCCGATAAGCTGCGCAAGAAATTTCTTTTCTGCATTGGTTGCCTTCGTCTTGTAGTCGCTTTCATTTTCCGGGCGAACATAGACATCATTGGAAAGCAAATCAGAAAGTCTGTCGACGATTTCTTGAGTGATGACCCCTTCTTCGTTTGCGTAGGTTTCGAAGAGATACTTCTGTTCAGCGGTTTTGTAAGTGGCAAGCATAATATTTCCTTTCTGCCGTTTTGTAAGAGGTTTGCGGCGACTCTAATTTTTTAATTTATATTTTAATACGTGAAATCAACGAAGACCGGAGTGTCTTTCTTCAACATCCGTTCATAGCTGATATCGTCGCGTCTTCCGCAGGAATATTTCTTTTCAGAGCGGTCGTAGTCGCCCTTTTCATAAACCTGCGAATCCATCGGGTTGGCAATCGGTTTCAGAGTAAACCAGTCGCCCTTCTTCAGCGCTCCGAGAGTCAGGACAAAGTTCGGATTCTTTTCGATGTGATGCTTGATTCGGAACGATGTCTGCGGACAGTTGTCGCGATATTCCTTTATAGTCTTTCTGGCCTCCCTGTAGGTGTCTTCGGAGCATTCAACGCTCCATTCTCCGCAGTAAAATCCTTCGATATCGTAACGGTCGATTGTTTTTCTTGTGTCAATGGTGGTTGTGGTTTTCATAGTTTTTCTCCTTTTAATAATTTGTTTAAATTTGATTGCTTTCGATTACGTGTCTGACCTTCTGTTCGAGTTCGTTGTAGAACCGGCGCCTCTCTCGATAATAGTCAATTAGGTCGAGAAGGCGGTCATCTCGACCGCCCTCCTTTTCAATTTTGTTGAGTTCTTTTTCGACCTCATAGCGTTTTGTTTCGAAGTCTTTCGCGACGAGCTCAACGCAAGCAAGAAGTTTTTCTTTTTCGATGTCGGTCAGGGTGATTTTTGTGTTTTTCATAGGTTTATCTCCTTTCAAATTACCAATCGGTTCTGATACATTCGTCCAACCAAACAACCCAACGTCCCCAACGGAAGCCGCTTCTGCCATCGTTGTTGGTAAAAACTTTCGATTTTTTCGGAGTTTCTTTTGTTCCGGCAATTTCGACGAAGTAAACAACTTCTTCCGATTGGTCGAATTCATAGATTTCCAATCCGAGTCCAGCAAGTCCTCCGTAGTAAGTTGCGACAGGGTCTTTCCCCTCGATGTGGTTTTTGATTTCAGTTTTTGTGATTTTCATAATTTTATCTCCTTTCAATTATTTTTCATAGATAAGATTGTAAGTGCTTCACGAGCTTCTTCTGAAACTCCAAACATTTCGTTTCCGTAATCACACGTTTCTTTTGCGAGTTCTGCTGTCGAATATTTCTGATAACGATAATATCCGGTCTCGCCATTGACAACGATGATTACTTCGGTCGGATCACTCGGCAAAGTAGTAAAAGCACGATTCGGAAGGCTTTCGGGGTTGTTAAGGAGCTCCATAAGTTTCTGCTTGTTCATAATATTTCCTTTCTGGCCGTATATGTCCGATACCGCAGACAAATTTTAATTATTGTTAATTACTGAATCGTCTCGCGCATTTCTTCAATCTGTTCTTCAGTAAAGCACCGACGAAGCTTCTTGTTCTGCGCAAGGCAAAGTTTCCAAATCTTCCGGGCTTTCGTGCGTTCGGATCCGGGTTCGTTGTCATATCCGTATTCCGAACAGAATTCATCAAAGTCATCATCGACATAGCTGTCACTTCCGAGGCAAGTCAGGATGTCATAAGCGGTTGGTTCTGCTTCTGCAATCTTTTCAGGGTCTTTTGACAGAAGCTTTTCCTTGTTGGCGATAGAATCCCAGAAAATCCCCCACATATGGCCGAGAGGGGTTTTAATGTCGTAACGATAACGGGGACGGAGGGTGAATTCGCCCCAGTTGGTGTTTTTCGCGAGTCCGGTATAAGTGAATTTCACAATGATGTTGTGCTTCTTGCAGAAGTTGTCTGCGATTTCGGTGTATTCAGTGTGTCTCATAGTTTGTTTTCTCCTTTTTAATATAACGATATTTGGTTTATTCTGTTAAATTATTTCGTAGAGTGTGAAGAAGCCTTTTTTGCCGCATCTTGCGCAAGTCGCTCCATAGCCCTTATCACCTCTAAAATGATGGGCGATACGACCACGGAAGCCTCCTCTGTTTCTTGCCTCTTCGATAATTTCCGTACTGCAGTGACGGCAAACATATCCACGACTCGTGGTAAGATTTGCTGTTGCGTCAATAACTTCTTGATTCAGGATGTTTTTGGTATTAGTTGTTTTCATAATTTTGTTCTCCTTTTAATATAAATTATTGATTTTAAAATTTTAATTAAAGAATTTCGTTAAGCGTGCAGAAACCGGTTTCCTCGCACCAATCGCATTTTGATTGACGCTCGTCGTCAGGGTCGACGTCCCATTCACGATGGGGTAAACAACCTTCGTGAGATTGAATTGCGCAGAGGCACCGGCCACAAACCCAAAGAGGCTTTTCAAGGTTGTACTCCTTGACATATTTTGCAGTCGCATTATATTCCTCTTCGGTCAGATAAGAGTAAGAATCGAGAAACTCTTCTTTCGTAAGGGTGAAGAAGTCTCTCATTTTTTCTCCGTCGTCAATGAATGTGATGATTTTGATGTTTTTCATAGTATTTCCTTTCTTTTGCGGTGGTATTATGCCGCCACCGCTCGGCAAATTGATTGGTTTTGGTTATGCCTTGATCTCTTTCAGGTAGTCTTTCCAGAAAGCATCTGTCGTTCCATAAACATTGTGAATCGAGTCGCAGTTTCTGCTTCTCCTTTCATCAATGTAGAATTTCCAGATGTTCTCGAACGGAATTTCGACATCTTTCTCGCAGGAGATGTCGAGTATTGAACCGCTCCCATCCCACGGGTTGAACAGCCCGCAAGTTACATTCTTGTCAAGAACAATCGAGCCGTTCGGATTGGATTTCATCTTCTCTTTCAGCGCGATTGCCTGTCCAAGAGTCATTTTAACGCAGAATGTCAGTGCTTCGCAGCCGTAACCGTTATAGACTTCGTTGTTGATAGAAGAAGGAAATAGTTTCATTTGCTGTATGGTAGGATTGCTGTTCAAAGCCTCAACGACCTCTTCGAGCGTATATCCTTGCTGTTTTGCCAGCCAGACAAGGCCAGCTTTTTCGGCATTTTCGTCAACCTTTCCGTCTTCATTAACGATGTGTTCATTGAGCCAGAAGTCATAGTTGTCATCACCGTTGGAAACGATGATGTTGAAGCAGAATTCCTGACCTTCTGCCCAATCGACGGGGTAATCAATATAGATAATGTCCATAAACTCCTCGCGAACCATTTCGTCGTCAAGATTACCATCTTCGATGATGTTGGCATCTTCAAGGAGCTTCGAATCGGTTTCAGCCCTGAAGTCATCAACAAGGTCGTCGATAATATCCCATTCTTGCTCCTGATACCAATCCCAAAGTCTTTCAATCAAAGTATCGTGAGGAGAGTTACTCTCGAGGATTTCCTGCGCAATGGAATCTTCAATTTCGTCACGATAATCGACGTCAATCTCAAAGTGATAATTTTCATCATCTTTTTTTGTCCATCCGTAATTTTCTGCCAAGTAGTCTTTTACGAGTTCATTTAAAGTTTTCATAGTTTAATCTTTTCTCCGGTTTTAGGGATAACCGGAAACCCAATTTTAATTTCGTGGTTTTGTGTGATTATTTGTGAATAAGTCCCTTTTTGTCAATGTCGAGTTCTTTCAGAATGTCAAACTCGTTCAGGAAATGCTTCGCAAGCCACACATAATCCTCATCGGGAGCAATCTGTATCTCTGTGTCGTAGACGCTGTCGTCCTCGTAGTAGGGCGCATCGATCCAGTCGAGGTCGGTTCTCAGATCGTCACTCGTCCAAACTTTGATTTCGGCACAAAGAGCATAGATTGAATTTTCTTTGCTGTGAATCACGGTTTCGTCGTCAGGGTCAAATCCTTCGCTCCAACCAACACAAACCGCAAGTCTGTCATCTAGTTTAAGTGTGACACATCCACACTCCTGTTCGCGCAACCATTCGACAGCGGATTTGATTTCTTTTGCGAGGGCGTCGGGGGTAATGATAGTAGACATAGTGTTTTCCTTTCTGCGGTTTTGAAGAGGTTTTCCGCAAACTCTAATTTTTAATTTGTTTTAATGATTAACCAAACAGGACTTCGCCAAAGAGCGAGAATTGAATGATAATGTCGGCAACTGCCGCATCGACTTGACAGCAATTAAGCCGCCATTCTCCGAACCCATCTCCTTCTGGAACATACCAGTTGTAATGGGAATAGTAGCCTTCCTCGATCGCCGCCCGAAGTCCGATGAAAAGCTTTTCGAGAGAAAGAAAATACTTTTCACCTTTTTCGATGTCGGTTATTTCCAATGATTTTCCGTCAAAAAGAATTTGTGCGAAAACTTCTTCGTAACAAACATCTTTCGAATTTACTCCCTGTTCAACGAGATGTTTCTTCGCCTTGGAGTAATCTTCGTCGTTGGCGGAAGTTGCTCCCCAATATCCGACTCCGCCATTTACGGCGGAGCAGATAATGTCCAGTACATCTTCTTTTGTGATTTTAACCTGAATTGTCGGCTTCAGAAGTGCGCAGGTCTTATTCCATTTCAGTTCCATTTTAGTGTACCACCCTTTCAATAATTTCGATTTCGTAACGGTCTTCAGACCAGAAACCTTCCTGATAAATGGAGAAGTAATATTCTCCTTCGTTAATAACCTTGTCGTCCAACAGCATCAAATGGTCATTTGCCTTTTCATCGGCAACACATTCGTTGAAGTAGGCCTTCGCCTTTTCGCGAGTAGAGAAAACTTTCATTGTAGTGTCAACTGAACCGTCGATAATGCTGTCAGTTCTTACGACATAAACGAATGTCCGATTGTTTTCCTCCGATTTGAAAATTTTGTCAGCGAGATCACTCGCCTTCGCGTCTTCGGGATCGTCGTCGTCGAGAATACGCATATCTCCGGTTGAAATACCGCACTCTTGGCATTGATAATCAATTACGTCTTTTGCATAATCGATTGTTCCTTTGTCCTCCTCAATCGCACGGTCGTCCTCCACGAACAATTCGGCTAAAACTCTTCTTTCCATATTATAACCCTTTCTCCGGTTTTGTTGAGGTTTACCGAAAACTCATAATTTTAGTGATTATGATTTAGTTGATGTTGTCGAACACGGCAGTCGCAATTGCTACTTTGGAATTTCCAGTGACGCAAACGCCCCTGCTTAAACTTTTAGCGAAAGAGAGGAAGAATACGTACTCTTCTCCGTTGGTGAAGACGACGTACTCTACACCATACCAACCGCAGTTGGCGTTGATAACGGTAGGGGAGAGAAACGTTTCAACAAATGCGCTCTTTTCGAGCTGACATTTGTTCATCTCTTTCCAGTTGGCGCGGACAAATCCCTTTTTCTCGAGGTCGTGCGGGTAAATTTTGTTCTGTTTCATTGTTTTATCCTTTCTTCGGTTTTATTGAGGTTATCCGAAAACTCATAGTTTTTTAATTATTTATTGCGAAGATAAACGAACCAATTGTAATTCGAACTGATATTGGCCCATAGAGAAGAATTTGAATCATAATTCTTGTCAAGTTCTCCAAGAATTTTTTCGAGAAGGTCATCGTCAATTGTCTTTTCGTGGCGTTCTGCCCATTGCAGAATATCCTTACGGAAGTAATTTTGCTCCGCTTCCCGATAAGCTTCGCGAAGCTCTTCCTTCGTTAATTCGATGGTGATTTCTTGTCCATAAATTGTTCTGGTGATTTTCATAATTTTTCCTTTCTGCTCGTTTCGTGGTCGAATCGCCCAACCAAATTTTTAGTTATTGAATGTTTTGACGAAATCTTCATTGTAAAGATCGTCTCCGCAGATTGCTTCGTCTAGATTTACCCAGAAGTCATAAACTTTGATGATTTTTGTGTCATCATCTTCTCCGCCGATTTCGTCTGCGGGGATAATTCCTCCACAACACCCACAGATGATGTTGCCTTCATCAGTGAGAAGTCCGCCGTGAACCATATCATTTGCCTTGTCGTAGAACATAACTTGTTTCATTGTAATTTCCTCCAAATATTTTTTCGTTTTTTAAATGCTTTCGATGTGTGCGGGAACGAAACGGAACCGAGCGTATCTCGGATATTCCAGATAATTGTCGAATTCCTGTGCCGTCATTCTGTTAATAAGACTTTCCATCTGATTCCGATAGAACGGACCTGCGAGGAAGTAGAAGCATTTACTTTCGATTTCCCTTCCGGTTTCCTCATCGAAATAGATGAAAAGTTTCGCAGAATATTTTAAACCATCTTCATAATAAAATCCAATGTCCTCAATCCTGCGAAGCTTGTCGATATCGTGGATGTTAGTGCTCATTTCATTTCACCTCCTTCTTGTCTAAAGATGGAATATACTGGAAGGCGATGTCATACATCTTCCTTCCGGTGATTTGATCGCGGAATGTTTGAACAAATACTCCATTACGAAGATTGCTGTCATAACCGTTTTCATCGGCCCACTCCTTAATAATCCTTGTTGTCAGCGGTGTGACATAAACATAGAGGTCTGAATAGTGATGGTCAATGTCTTCGGGTGGATAGCCAGCTTCGAGCAGACGTTCCATAAGAGATTTGTTGTTCATGCGAACTCTCCTTTCTTTAATCAGCATAAATAACTTTGACAATTCTCCATCCTTTACAGGGAGAGTTTGCCCAAATTCTTTCGCCAGATTTCCAGCCATAAGTGGTTTTAGAATCGTGGATTCTTTCGAGCAAATACATTTTTCCTTTCATTTCAGTTCTCCTTTCAGAAATAATTCTTGTCTGTGGCGTCTTGTCTTTTTAACAGCTTCGTTATACTCCTCCTTTGTCTGTTGAAATTCTCTCCAATTGTCTTTAATATATTTGTCGTTCTTTGCTTTGGATTCGGGATTAACAATGAGAAGAATCAACTTCTTTGAAACCTCGAATTCTTTGGCAAGCTTCATCAAGCTCCAACCTTCGTCACGAAGGCGGATTATCTCCGCCTTCTGTTCGTTGGTCAACTTTCGCCGTCTATCTTGAAGTCCGACGAGTTTGATGTGGTTGACTTCGTGTGTGTAGGGCATTTTAATCTTCCTCCTCTTCATCATTTTCAGCGCAGTATCCATCGACATCATACCCGACATTTCTGCCGATATAAACGAGCAGGTAGGTTGCGTCGATTTTCGCGAGTTCTCCCGCGCATTCAACAACGTTGCAAAGAAGTTCGTTGGTGACGAACATTTTGCCGTCGTCTTGTTTCATAATCTCGTCTTTCGCTTCGTTGACGAGTTCAGGTGTCAGATTTCTCATTCCGACATCCATTAAATGGCTGATTGCCATACGGAAAATCATTTCTCCGTATTTTCTGCGGAGATTGTTGATGTTCTGTTCGATGGTTTTAAATGTGGTGTTCATAGTATTTTCTCCTTCTTTTTTGTTCAGTTCTTCATACCAATTTTTGGTATCTTCGTCGGCGAAATCGTAAATGATTTCTCCATCGCTGTCGCAGATTTCATAACCGGTTTCGTAGCAGTCTCCATCTTGAATGTCTTCCCAAGAAGCTCCCTCTTGGATTCTTGTGCGCGGTTTGATTGTGAACATATCAGATTTCCTCCAATTTAAGATTTTTGATTTCAGGGTAAAGTTCGTACAGATACTTCAGTTTTTCGTGATAGTTGAATCTTTCGGCAAAATTTTCCATTGATTTTTTTATACCATAAGCGATGAGTTTTGAGTCCCGATCTCTTTCACCTCGACCAATGAGGAGTGATGTGGTGACGGCCATTCCGTCAAGATAGAAATTGCCTTCTGTCCTTTCTGTTTGATGCTTTGCTTTCCAGCCGAACATAATCATTTTTCCTCCAATTTAAGATTTTTGATTTGCGGACAATTTTCGTATATATAGTCCAGTTTCTCTTGGTACCCGAACTGTTTAGCAAACTCCTCCATTGCGACTTTCATGCCATATGCCGCTTCTTTTTTGCCTTTGAAAGTTTCACCAAGAAAAAGTAGATGCTCTATTGCAGCCGCCAGGCCGTCTATATAGTAGGCACCTTTGACTTTCTGCTTTTGGTATTTTGCTTTCCATCCGAACATAGTGTTCTCCTTTCTGATGGTCTAACCGCCTACCGACAGGGAATTTTTGTTTAATTACCAAGAAATCTCGACGATGTAAGTCTCGAAGCGCTTGTTGTTGTTATTGGGGAAAACCCTAACTTTGAATCCTTCTTTTTCAAAGTTTTCTCTTGCGAGTTCAGCAATTTTAAGAAGAACATCTTTGTAGATGTTTTTGAGATTGACGCCTTTGTGTTCATAACTGTAAACTTTTTCCGGCTTCTACTCCTTGCCGAGTAGTCCGAAATAGGTTTCGGAACATCCGGGAATATACGTCCAAAAATCAAGAGAGAGACTCTTCTTTCTTGAATGAATCTCTTGTTTCCCAAGGCTCTTTTCGAATGTTTCCATCATTTCTCCGTTTTCGAATTTTTCTGCGAAGAAATTGATGATTTCGTTGGTGACGACTTCCTCTTTCGTTGCTTGTTCGTTGGACATTGCTGCGAGTTTTTCTGCGAGTTTCATAGTTTTAATCCTTTCTGCCTTTTCGGCTTTAAAATTTTAGAGAATGATTTGGTCGATTTTTGCGTCAACTTCAATTCCACCGAAGTTGTCTTGTTTTTCAAACTCTTCGAGGGTGTCTGGCATACCGCAATTGAAAGTTTCTTTCGCTCGTTGATATGCCTTTTGTTTCGCTCGTTCTTCGTTGGTTTCCTGAACAAAATATGTCATTTCGTTATCGGAGTATCTCCAAATTGTAATTGCGAATCCCATTTTGTTTCTCCTTTCTATAAAATTGTGGTTTTATTTATTCAGCCCCGGATTGTTGGTCCGAGGCTGTTGTTTTTGGTTAGTCTGCATTTGAACAAGAAATGACTATTGATATGATTGAAATAATAATTGGAACATAAAGAGGAATATATTTGGTAAACAGATGTTTTATCCAATTTAAATATTCATCAATTTGTCTAATGATTTCGGATCCGATCTCCAACCAAACATTATGTTGTTCTGTCCATATATTTGGCATCTTTATATCGACGCCCAATGTTCTCAGTTCACAAACAATGTCTGATAGATAAATTAATTTTTCATCTTTTTCAATTGCTGGTTCGTGAATTTGAACCCACCAAATATTTCTTTCTTTTATGTTCTTTTCGATTTCATTACGATAATATTTTATGATTTTTCTTTTCTCTTTTGCTGTCATATTTTTCCTTTCTGGACCCCAGATTTCTCCGAGGCTGATTATTTTTCTTTGACAAAATCTTTTGAAATAATTTCATTAAATTTGACAGGATCGTACCAATAGCATCCAGGACAACTGGAGGAATTTTCATCTCCAACAATAAAAGATTCTTTATAGCCGAGTCTTTTGGCGTTATATCTTTTTCCGGTTTGAATACATTCCTTACAATGTTGTCTTTTGGCATCATTTACAGCTTTTGATAGTGGTTGAAAATCAGAAATATTCTGATCTTCCGTTTTAATATTAGAAAGCGAATTATATCTTCCATTTTTATGATCGATTTCAATTCTGGAACTGATATCAAGCACTGCGCAGCGACGTTTTAAAATTTCTAAACGAATATCATTTCGTATCGCTCTTTTTGTTTTAATAGAGTCAAGATTTAATCCGTCTAATTTAATAGCAGATACTTTTCCTCCCTTTTGTGGTCTTTTAATAATGTACTTTTTACCCAAATAACTGTTGTCGCTTCTTGCCCATTGGCATCCGTTTGAACTTTCAAAACAAGGATGAATGTTGCGAAGTTCTGAAATAGGAATTTCTCTTGAATATCCAGAAAGTGGATCGTTTTCATCATAACTCACTTCTGCATATAATTCAAATAGCATTCCCAATGTTTGAGGTGTTAGTTTTGCTCCCTGACACTCTCCTTTGACATAAACAAGAATGTCAAAAACTGGCTCTTTTATCCTAATCTTTTCTTGAATTGTTTCATTGATTATTTTGTCATCAATCATTTTTGAATTTCCTCGATTCTTTTCATAGATTTATTATAATATGTCTTGTCCAACTCACAACCAATAAAATTGCGATTTTCTAAAATGCTGGCAACGGCCGTAGTACCAGAACCTGAAAAACAATCAAGAACAATGTCATTCTCTTTTGAGTGTTTGCGAATGAGATCTCGAATTAATTCAACCGGTTTTTGAGTTGGATGAAAACGTCCTTTATCGTGGCAAACCGGATATTTATAAATACCATTGTCATATTCAGAATTGAATGTTGGTTTGCTTCCTTTGACTCCAACAAGAGCAATTTCTCTCGAATTCGTCAAATAATTTGTTTTACTGTTAATTGGAACAGGGTTTGTTTTTACCCACTCAACAAAACGAAGTTGTTTAAATTTTGCATTGTCAAAATAGGCTTTCAATGTAGAAATTTTCCACAAATCATAAAAACAAATTAACGTTCCAGATTGTTTCAAAACTCTATAACACTCCATAATAACATTATCCAAACCAGAGAATCCAAAGTCCCATTTTCCAAAATCCATAGAAATTCTAAATCTGTCTGTATCTTTTCCCGTCTTTTCTCCAGATTGAAAGTTTGTTTCTCTCGATACTTCATACGGAGGATCTATTAAAACAAGATCTACCGAATTGGCAGGAATTGTTTTGAGCCAATCAAAGCAAGAAGCATTAACGAGTTTAAAGTTTTTCATAATAATTTTCTCCTTATATCTTATATCTTATATATTATTTTTATTTCTTTCAGTTCCAGTTCAATCCAGAACTTCGACTTCAACCTGTCCAAGTTCAAATGTCCGAACCCAACCTCTGCCCTCTTCGTCAGCCAGAAGTCCGACCCAGTCGTCCGGTTCGACATCAATTGTGTCGTAGGTATCAAGAAGGTCCATATCCTTGTAATGAATGCGGATCTTCTTGTCGGTTTTGTTTTCAACAGTTGCGATGAAGTCATAGTCTCTTCCGGTTGATTCAACACAAATCAGTTCGTTTTCAAAAATGGTTTTCATAATTCAATTCCTTTCTGACCGTTTAGCCGATATCCCAGCTTGATTATATTATATCACATTTTCCTCGAAATGTCAAGAGAAATCGGTGAATTTCTTAAACTTTTTCAATGTCTTCGGGTCCGACGTACCAGCAACCTTCGTCCAACGTTGTTCCTTTCGGCCACTGAACCTGAATGTCGTCTTCTTCCATCGAAACAATAATTCCAACTGTTCCAACGGGCGGATAATAAATTTTTTCAGATTCATCGTAGTTCGAAGTATCTTTGAGATATCTTACGATGTCTCCAACCTTGAAATTGTTTTCCACTTTGTTGTCCCTCCTTTCTTCTTCGAGACAAATCCGACAGTTGTCGGTGCAGTTAGTGATTTTCCCTGCGATTTCACAAAACTTTGCCATTTTTCAATCCTCCTTTCAACCGTTGATACGGTCATAATATCTTTCAACGAATGCTGCCGGAGAGAGTTCTCCGACAATCAACATTCGAGCAAGACTGTCAATCTGTACTTCTGTTTCGCAGGACATCAGAATCCTGCGAGTCCAGTGGCGGAAGTCATGTAATTTGTTTTGGACTTCCTTCTCATTGACAATGCTGTCAGGGGAGAAAATCTCCATCTCGGAGAGCACGCGAATTTTGTCATCAACGTACTGTCTTTTGGTTATCTCATCTCCCCAAAAATTGGTAAAACGGATTTTCTTTTTCATCTCAATTCACCTCCTCACTTTTTGCGATGGTTTTGATAAGCCTGATGCAGGTATTCCGGGTTGCGCCACCCTTACCCTTGAAAGACGAAATGTTCTCAATCATTTCATCATACTCGCCACTATAGTAGTGGTCGAGCAACTTCTCCCAGTTCTCCACTCCGCCCATCGTTGCTTTGTGGCGGGCGTGGAAGAGACGGCGGAGAAGCTCATCTCTGGCAGTCTCTGCGGAGTTGTCGAATTCGTAGATCGTAACAGTGGAGTTGGTAATGGAAATTTTTGCGTTCATAATAACGCTCCTTTCTGCGCTTTACCCTGCGCGACGGGTGATTTCACCTCTGGTGTTTGAGGCGAGAGCGATAAATGCTCTATGGAGCATTAGAACCGAAGCTCTAATGCTCGAAGAGAGTTTATCGACCGTAACGGTCTCTTCCCTGACCGGAGAAGTCAAGGATGTTAGCATCGACGAAGGTGTTTGATTTTCCGGTGAGAAGAAACCGGAAATAGTTGGCGATGCGGGAGAAGAAATGTTTCATTGGTTATGCCTCCTTTCAAGAATTACTTTTCAACAATCATTGGAATTCCGCGAAACGCTTGAAACCCGATTATTTTTGTATTCTTCGGAATTGCAATGCTCTTCAGGCTCGAGCAACCGGCGAACGCAGAATCACCAATGGCCATCACATCGTCCGGTATTGTGATGTTTATCAAGCCATTGCAATTAGCAAACGCCCAATAGCCGATTTCGTTTACGCTATCTGGAATCGCGATGCTCGTAAGTCTCGAGCACCCGTGAAACGCGGAAGCTCTGATTTTTTTCAAGCCATTTGGTAAGAAAATATCTACAAGCGCCGAACAGCCGGAAAACGTATAATAGGCGATTTCGGTTATTTTATCCGACAGCACGATGCCGGTCAGGTTACTGCAACCTTCAAACGCAAAGGCACCAATACTCATCACGCTGTTCGGCATCGTAATGTTCGTCAAATTGCTACAACCAGAGAACGCTCTCTCCCCGATGTGTTTGATACCGTCCGGTATCGTGATGCTCATCAGGCTACTGCAACTCCAGAAAGCAGAATCACTGATAGTTGTCTCACCATCGGGGAGCGCGATCTTTTCAGTGATACCATTTTTGTATACGACATCCATAAACATACTATGTCCTTTCTGCACTTTACCCTGTGCGACGGGAAATATGCCCTTGGTGTTTAGGACTGGGATGGCGCTCGATAACGCTCGAACGCCTCAGAGAGCGTGGATGAAGGAGGATTAATAACGATTGCTAATAAACCAATCTTGATCTTCCTTGGATGTCCGTGCGTCCCATTCCTCTGCGGCTTTAAGGTCTTCGTCGGAAGGATAAAAGTCGAAGTCGTCTTCTTCTCCTTCTTTTGGGATAACCGAAGAAATGTCGGAGATTGTCGGACGATTCATGAATGTCTCTGCACGACCTTCTTCTGCGTTCCAAACGAGTCCGACTTTATAAACACCAAAGTCGATTTTGGTAACATATTCAATTCCGTATTTCTTCTTGGAATCGAAGAGATTATGGAGCATCATATTCGATGCCGCAGCTTCCTTGTCGCAGTTGACAAGCTGCTGCTTGGTAGCGGTGACTGTGCCGTCGATGTCGATAGAGGCGATTTGCCAACCTTGACGAACGAGGTCGAAAGCCGGAACGGTGTTGGTGGTGATGGTTCTGGTGAAGATAGCGGTGGTTTTCATAATGAAATCCTTTCTGGGTTTTCCTCTGTAATCCACGTTGGGTGTCTTGGAAAGCCGATGGAGGGTTTTCTGTTGCCGGGTTGACCCACAACCCCGAATCTTATTCAGATGAGACGCATTTTGCGAACTTCAACGTGCTCGTATTCGCAAGCACGAAGCTGTTTCGCAACCTTCTCCGCGTCTTTACGGAGACGGAATGCGTCTGTATATGTTGTCGTGACGTCAGAAAGATTCTGGTACACGATAACATATACAAAGACTGCAGCCATCTGAATCACCTCCTTTCAAGATGACTTTTATTATTTCTGTGTGGTTTCCCATCATCAGGCACGAAGTAACCAACTTCGCACGACCCCGTTTCCGGGGTTTCGGGATTAGAGAGTAACCTCTTCTCCATTTCTGAAAACCCGAAGGTCATCAGAAACTTCGTAGAGATTACCCGGGTTTAAGAAGAGATGCGGAAGCCCCGCTGCGAAGCGAAGCTCCTGAATCTCGAACCCGTGGAGAGTTCTCATCAAACTCACCTCCTTTCTGGTTTGAGATGGCATATGTCAATATAACCGAATTTACATTGACATAGATACTTTTCATTTCAATAAGTATCATATCCGATATTTTCTCGCATACGAATAGCAAATCTCCCAACCCCTCCCAATTCACCCGTTCCACATACTCACCCTCCCCAAATTTCCCATCCTATCCTCTCTAATTATACCACCCACCTATTTCCCCAATATTACTCCTCTCTAAACAATCTGTAAATTTCTTTTATTTCTCTCTCATCCTCGCACAACCCCTCATACCCTACTCACTACCCATCCAACCCCAACATTTCCCACACGCCTTATTAAATAAAGGAAAATCGTCCCAAAATCGGCATTCCCACCATTATCATCCTTCCACCACCAAAACTCCCCTTCACACCACCTATTTCGCCCTACTCTCTAAAACCAAATCCGCACCAAAACTATCTAAAAACTAATACTTTTCAAGCAAACTCTCAACAACCACACCTCCATCCCAAACTATTTCCAATTCCACCTCACACAATCTTATTCCAAAATTCTTCTCATCTTCTCGCCGAACCTACCAAACACCCATTTTCATCCACAATTAAAACACATCATCTGTTCTAATCCATTCCTCAACCAATCGCCTGCCACAACAATCCGCACAAAAAAGAGTCGATCTTTCAACCGACTCTTAAATATTTACCAAAATCACTTTTTGTAACCATCAACAAGTACTTGAAGTGCGCCAATAATCATTCCAATTTCCATAAAAGACAAATTAATATTCAAGTATCCGCGTTCATTATCTACGCCGTCTTTCGCCAATTCGCTCGCAACAAGTCTCTCCAGTTTCTCGATTAACTTTAACGCAAACTCCTTTGTCATAATCATTTCTCCTTTCTGTTCAAACTACTTCTATAATTTTCAACCGACTCTTAATTTTAAAGACTATAAAACTTCGCCAAATCAGCTCTTCTAAAAGCATCAATTCTTTCCTCAAGCATTGCGTGAAGAACAGAGTTTTCAAAACAAGACAACTTATCACAAGACAAATCAAGTTTATTGGAAATATCTCTAAATACTTCTCTTGAAACAAGCTTCAAATCAATATTGCCGTCTAAAACATCTTGGATAACTTTTTGGATGTGATCATATGCCTCTTTCTGCGAAGGAAAGTCTTTTCCATCTACTATATAAATTATACATCCTTCATTACTATAAAGATATCCGGGCTTTGCTCCACCCTTTAGCGATTTCCAAACAAAGAGTCTACCTGAGAGTCCATATAATTCACTAACAACATAGTATCCTCTATAGTCGAACTCCTCTTCACCAAAAGAGAATTGTCTTTCTGCACCAATAACTTCCATATTTATCAAACCACCTCAAAATCCAAGTCTTCAATCTTTACCCCAAGCTCCTCACACACGCGTCTTGCTATATCCTCTATAGAACATCTAGCTCCGCTTTCACACACAAACAGCTGTCCTTGCTCTCTATTCTCATATGCTTCCATCAAAAAATCGACCGCCGTATCTAACGTCATAAATGTCCTATATTCATTCGCTTTTATCTCCAACTTTTCTCCTGCAAAAATCTTTTTTCTAAAAATGTCGACAACTGAACCCGGAGAACCATATATGTTGCATAGCCGACAGGACACAAATCGGCAACCGCTTCCGTCTTCACAAATTGAACCTTCGAAAATCTGCTGAATTATTTTTTCTCCAATCAACTTTGTCATACCGTATGTTGTTCCGGCTTTCTCTGCCAAAACACTGGAAACAAATATGAACGCTTCGCACAAATGTTTATCTGCCGCACGAGCGAGATTCATTGTCCCAAGAATATTAACACTCATCGCTGAAAGAGGAAATTTATGACAACGAACAACATCTTTTATAGAGGCGCAGTGAAAAACAATGTCGGGAAGATGTTTTGAAAAAACATAATTAACAAATTGTTCATCTTCGATCGAGCCAATCACAACATCAACGTCGAACTTATTATAAACGGAAGACATTTTAACAATGGCTTCCGGGTTATTATCTAAAACAACAATCTTATTATATCGGTATAATCTTTCAACAAGAGCCGACCCAAGAAAGCCAGCGCCTCCGGTAATTTATATGGTTTTGTTCTTTAATTGAATTCATATACTTTTTACCACGAAATAATAAATTCTGCATCACTATACGGACCGTCAAAGATAAGCTTAACGCTATACCCCTTCTCCTTTAGAAATTCTTTCAAATCAGACGACTTCGCACTTGAATTCCAAAGACCAACTGAAATAAACGACAGTTCTATTTTATCGCATCCAGCAGCCGCCGCAAGCTCAATTTTGTCCGATATATTTTTAATCAGATCGGAGAATTCTAATTTAAAAGGAGGAATACGAGCTTTGTCGCAAGCTCTTCTTGCTTCTTTAGCATCAATCATATCTCTTACTCCTTATAACATAAATTGATTCCAATCAATACAAAGCTCCCAGCAAGTACAATTCAGATAGGCATCATATTTTTGTTTTTCTAAAAATTTAATCAAATCTGAAATCTTAATATCTTTATCAATTTTTAGAATATCGTCTAACTCTATACGAAGTGAATATTCTCCTTTTTCGGCAGCCTTCAAAATTTCGCTTTCGACATATTCAATAACCTCCGAATTATGTTCTGCGAAATATTTTTCAAATTGTTTTTCTTTTCTTGCCTTTTTAGTAATTTTAATAATTTCTTTTATGTTAATCATTTTACCACTCCACTAACATTTCAATCTCTTTATCATTTCCGCCGTAAATCGAGTCGAATCCACAATCTTTCAAACGGCTTGAAATTTTAGTAAAGTCCGTGTTATTCACTATTTTTCTATCAACAATTGCAATCTTCGCCCGGGTTTTCCCGCAATATGACTGTTTAGAAATTTCCTTGAATATTTCGCCTAACACAATATCTTCCAGCGTCTTTCCGTTTCTTCTGATATAAACAATCAATAGCTTTACATCAACATCCACAAGCGGATCCTTCGCAACGACACTGCGACACATTTCTGCATTTTTACGAGCTTCTTCTGCTGTGATCATATCTTTTACCATTCAATTTTCAATGACATAATATGTTCGCCGATAATTCCTTCCGCCTTACCGATTGTTTCATCTTCAAACTTTATAGAATATCCATAAAGCATAAAAGCAAACCGTATTTCACTAAAATCCAAAATTTCCTTGATCGACTCCGTCGAACTGAGTATAATTGTAACTTTGGAAAGCCCGTCCGACGAAACCTGTTTAATCGCTTCGTTTGCGAGTTTTACAATTTTTTGCGTATTAACATATTTATCGCCAGAATCCAATTTGAGCGTCACGCACGAATCGTGATCTTTAACATTTCTTCTTGCTTCTTCTGCTGTGATCATATTTATTTATTCCTCATCGTTAGAAAACTGAAAAACATACTCGTGCAACGTTCCTGCGTTACGCACAATCTGGTTGCCGTTTCCTCCAAGTTTAACAATAAACTCTGTCTTGTCGTCTTTGACTTCAACTTCGTGTTCCGTTTTTTCTTCCTCTGCGAGAAAATCCCGTCCGCCGAGCAACACGCCATCCTTCTTATGTTTTTCAAACATATTTTTCCAATAATCGTCTTTCCACTCGGGAAGTTGCGTCGCCCATTCTCTTTTGAGTTTTTCAGAGGACTCTTTCGTTTTAGCGAAAAATTCAGGCGTGTTAAAATATTCCTCTCCGGTTTCGTTGTCCGTCGCCGTAAAACAAATGCGATTATAATCGCAAGCGCCCGGCAGATAATGGACCACCGTAACCTCCATCGGTTTTACGATGTATTTAATCTTGTTTCCTTCTCCGGCAGAAAATGCCAACACTCCATATACTGTGTCTCCAAGCCAAAAAGAAGTCGATAGTTTAACTGTTTTCATAACTAATTTTCTCCTTATTTATTTATATTCTTTTGTATTCACGCCATCGCTGGCGTACAGCAAACACTTTTTTACGCCATCGTTATCAATCAAAACCCCGGCTGTCTCGCTTAATATTTCTACCTCGTGGATGAGATCCATCGGATTTGTGAACCAAGAACAAATAATTGGACGATCGCTATAGCCGATGTTCTTTTCTTCCGGACTAATTTCCATATCTTTCGGTAAAGAATTATATAAACTCTCTACTTCTTCATAACTCTTCGTAATCTCGTCGTCCGCGCAACGAAAACCTCTGCCACCATTGACGTTATTAATATGATATATTTTCACCGGTCCGTCTTCGGGAGTCGTTACCAATTCTTTAATAACAAACTTTTCGATAGAGCATTCCAGTTTATCCAACTTATTATACTTCGCGACAATGCCATATACAATATCGTCAACCCAAAAAGATGATTCAATTTTGATTGTTTTCATACTGCTTTAATCCAATCTTCCCAGATATTACAACATTACTCAAATCGTTTTCTGTCCAAGATATAATTTCTTTCATTGTTCCAAGCTTAATATGAAGATCCCCGTCGTTATCCGGAACTCTAACTTCGTGCCATTTATATTTATCGTTTCTTTCGCAGGAGTTAACGACCCCAATGATCGGCCCCTGTATCACGCCAAGACGGATGAGATCTTCATAGTCTTTTAAAGATGAATTTACCATATCAACTGCGTCTCTGGCAAGATTTTCATTGTTTAAAAGTTCGTCCATGCAGCAAGATTTTGTTTCATGATTATCACAAAATTTGACTCGATACTCTAAAATATCATTTTCTTTTTGAGAAAATTTTAATTCTTTTACAATCGCTTTTCGGACTAAAAACTTGGTTTGATCTAATTTCGATCTTTCTGTGAGAAAAACGGTGTCTCCTAACCAGAAAGGAGATTTAATTTTGATTGTTTTCATATATTCTCCTTATCGTCCGCCAGTTCTTTAAGTCTTTTGTCTATCAGATCGACCAACATACGAATTTCGTCTTCCGAGAGGTCAAGTTGAAAATTGTTCTGATGTTGATCTTTTTTCAATTGCAAGCACAGTGAGTAAGAAATTAGTCTTTCATATAATTGCCAAAGCACATAATACTCTTTCATATATCCTCCACAAAAAATGTCTTTTACAATTCCCGCTGATTATACCCTACCGGGGGTATTTTCAGGGTACCGGTTCAAAATTATACCCGGGCGGGGTTAGTTAGATTTTCTGCTAATCCTTCCACGCATTACAAGATCATTATCTTCAAAAATTTTAATATCGCAATCACACTGTTTCACCAAATCAAAATAAAAATTTTTTTGATCTATGTCCCCACACATAAAAGTAGCCGTGAAACTCTTTTCTCCGTTTTGGAATAATCTTTTATTGATCGCTTCCAAAAGCGTAGAATAACCTTGAATTCCACCTCTTATTTTTTGATCTTGTATTGCTCGTTTTGCGATTATAAGTGCCTCTTTGGAAACACAATCACAATAATCAGAATTAATGCTGTCAGCGTTTGCAATTCTCTCTTTAATTTCTGCTAATGCTTCTTGTTTTGTCATTCTGTTTTTAACTCCTTCAAACAATTGAGCAAGGTTTTAATTTCTTCTTTCATAAAACGAATTTCGTAGAAATCCCTGTCTTGTCCATTAACATCAATATCTTCCGAAATTTCTTCGAATATCTCAATCAAATCATTAATATTTTCAATGCTTTTCCCAAACATCACCAACCAACCTTTACGCGCGGATTTCCAGACATTGTTCTCTCATATTTGACATCAAATCCAAGATATTCGATAAACGGCAGGAGAAGTTCGGTTTTGTTGATTTCGTAATCATTACAAACATCTCCGAGCAAAAATGTAAATTCACGACATCCATATTCAGCGACATTTGTGACTTTTTCATTTAAAAAATTTACGAAAGCCCTATTGTTATCTCGAAAAGACTCGAAATCCTCTCTTGTCAGAGAATTCTTTTTCGCTCCAATAATTTTTCTTGCTTCTTCTGCGGAAATAACACCGTCTAATAAGCTGTTTGCCATTTCAGTCTCCTCCTCTCATCCATTTAATAAATAATATACAAGCATATAGAAATACCAATAAAACTAAAACTCCAAAAGCGCTCATTTTTGTTCCGTCTCCGTTCTTAATTTTGGCATCTTGTCGAAATCATAATCTTTCAACCCGATCAAACCACGCACGACGGCATAACATCCATTTGAAATCATCAGACTCATCGCGTTATCGGTCATCTCGACAACAATAATTTTCTTTCCAATTCCAAACGCATATCCAATTTCCCAGTTCGTTCCGCTTGTCGTTTCTGTTCTACCATACGAAACAGCAACAACAATATCGGCGCTGTTAATTGCTTTTACATCATTAGCGAAAACCATCTGTCCCCACTCTGCGTTCAGGTAATCCCAAGCGTTAGGAATCTTATAATCCCACGGGCAGAAAATCTTATCTCCGTATGAAATTTTTGATTGAAGAATTTTCCTAACTTCTTCGACAGCGCATCTCTTTTCACTACCAATGGAACCAAACGGTGCGGCAACATAAATGTTCATATTTTCACAAAAAAACAGGAGCGGTTATCTTATTTACTTTATTCTTTGACCGCTCCCACACATATTCCTTTTTTAGATTATTTCTTTAACCGCTTCTGAAACGGCATCATATCTCTTATCCATAATTGCGTCCAACAGACACTTATACGGATCGATTTCGCCGCTCATTACCATCTTACAGACATTAACCGAGTACCCGCTTACGAGAGCAACTCCGAGTTCGTTTTCACGAACAGGAATCGTTTCGGTCCGAGAATTCACATTCCAGAAAACCAGTCGCGGCATCTTATATCCAGCATTCTCGAATTTCTTCGAAATGGTTGAAAACAGAGTTTTATCACACTTTTTACAATTCCATCCGTAATACTGCGAGGTCGCATCATCAAACTCCATGTCCGAGATAATCAACACATTCTTCGGAAGGTCTTCCTGTTTCATATGATTACTAACGGCAACGTCCAAAATCAAGTCAAAGGTCTTTTCGATATTGGTGCTAGAACAATCGTCGTTCTCCATAGCAATACGAATCTTATCACGAAGCGTTTTGCCACTACTGATATTAACAAACTTCGGTTTGCTCGAAAACGTAATGAATTTATCCTTAAACTGTCCGCTTGAACGTTCTGCGAAATAAATCGCAAGAGCATTGGCTACTTCAAGAGCAGTTACGCCCGTTCCACCAATCCAACACTCCATCGAACCAGAACCGTCACAAACAACAAGAGTATTTTCGTTTCCGTTAACGGTATTCGGGAGATTCTTCCACAACTGTTCAAGGGTTTCGTCATACTGAGAGCAACTTCTGTTGTAACCGCCCGTATACTTATGAACGATATCGTGTGGATAGAGCACGGAGGCATTAATCTTTGTCTCACCGTTCTTCAAACTTTCAAGATATTCCTGACGACGCTCCTCATCGTTGCGAAGGAAAGCATTGTTATAAATCAGATTTGCACGAGAAGGAACTGCTTCGTAATTGATTTCGCCCCATCTCTTCGCAGACATCTTTACTTCAACAACATCGAGATATTTACGAATCTTACTCAGCCCCTTGCGGTAATCCCTTTCAGTCAGGCCGAGTCCTTTTGCAATAATTTTCGCATAACGCTTCGTCTCTCTCGAAGAAGCAGAGGGCGACGGCGCCCACTTACCAAGAAGGGAAATCGGTTTGCGGTCAATCAGGCCGGTGATGTCGTCTTCAAACTGCTTCGCAACAAAGCCAATTACGACATCCTTAACAGGAGTATCGAGCAGACACCAGAGGTCATCATATCTGCCGTATTCCGGAACCAGCGGAATAATTGCCTTAACAACTTCCGGGTCTTCCATAGAAAGAGCTTCAATAACGGCCCTGAACAGACGGCGCTCACCGAGTCCTCCTCGAACATCTCTTGCGAAGAACAGCCATCGCATCGCAAGATTCTTGTCTTCAAGAAACGCCTTGTAAAATCTTTCTGCGATTTCTGCTTCCGAAACATTTCGGAGAGAAGCGACCGAGAAGTTCAAATCAAGAAGATTCTTTCCGGTGGTTTTGTATCCGATTGCTCCGTTTTCGGTAATCGATACGTTGTGGTTCTCGAGAATATTATCTCGAACAGCATCCATAAACATTTTCTTTTCCTCACTTTTTTGATTTCTTATATGAAATCCGGGGCGCAGGTTTTTCTTTCTATTAGCAGTAGAATCCAAAAAATTTGCTGTTCGCGCCCCAGTGGTCATTCGACCAATATAGAACATAAATTCACAAGACACGATATGTAAATTGTTATTTTAATTACCAATAAGTTGCTGTTCGTGTCTTTTTATGTTCTATACTTATCGAATGACAAGTATTTAGTTTTGGTGGACGGGGATGGATTCGAACCATCGACTAACGGAGCCCTTTTCTAATCATAAGAAAAATTGCTGTTTGAGTCTTCTGTCAAGACTCGATAGATACCGTTCCTCTATCCAACTGAGATACCCGCCCATATTTTCCGAAAATTTTCGGTTATCGGAGTCACCGTCAGAAGGAGTCACTTTATAGTATTCCCAACAAAAAACCAAATCCCTTTAGGGGGTTGGATGAATGGCGATTAACTGTGATTTTCTAGCAGAAATTCGTTTGCAATTATTTAATTTAACTGTTTTATATCCATTTAGCATATTTGAAAAATCAATCTTATTTCCACCAACATCCATCAGAACAGCATATCCGGTCGACATTCGACCCTTAATAAAATATTCTTTTCCAAAATATTTTACCTTGTCGAATTTTCTAAAATCACAAATCTTTTTTGTGTTTAGTTTTTGTTCAGAACGAATACCTTTTGTTTGCTGAAAGTCACCTTTTGAAATACATCGTTTCTTATAAATATCACAACAAATTTTAAAAGCCTTTCCTCCGGTTGCAATTATACAGGCATCTAAATAGTGTTTTTTATCAACATTAACATTTAGTCTGTTTTCTTTTGTAATAAACCCAAAAGTTTCAATTGCTTCAGGATAGAATTTTAGTAATTGTTTTCTTATAGAGTTCATTTGTGTTGCATATTTTAGAACGCCTTTAGTTTTGCCTTTAAGATTTAGTTCAATATCTCCTCTATGCAATAGTTGATGACAAGTATGGCATAGTGTTATGAGATTACTTTCATCATCACTTCCATAATTACTACGATAAACTATATGATGGACCTCTAGTTTATTATCCTTGTGTTTTCCCTCGCAATATTGACAAGTATAATTATCTCGATTCAATACTATTTCTTTGGTATTCGAAAAGCCATAATTTTTACCCTTTTGATAACCCCAAGGTTTATACTTCAATTCTGGATTTTTCAAAAGATGCACATCAAATTGTCCGGTTTCTAAGACAAGTGTTTTTATTTGAAGGATTGATTTAATATATTCAATCTCTTTAATATGACTATGAAACTTGCTTACCATTGTTGGACTAAATCTATTAGACTTAATTGAGTTTTTGCGATTAAGAAATCTCGGTTCTCTGTAACGAGTCTTTCTGTTTCTTCTATTTCTGCGATATTTAGAACGCTGTGTCATTTTGTCGTTTATGTCGTTTCTGACTATCACTTCAGACGCATAAATAATCTTACCATCATCTGTTGTAACAGCCGCACCAATTGTCCCAGAACCCGTATCTACACCGAGGGTTAAGTCTTGAATATAATTGGTTGTCTCATAAAGTAATTTAATTGTAAACGGTTGTTTTCTTTTAACTTTTGCTTTTTGCTGCCTCAATAATAATCTTGCAACTACATTAGAACACGACATAAGCGGTTTATTTTCTTTTGAAATTACGTAAACCATAAGTCTCCTTATAAATACTCTGTCTTATGACAGGTGATGCGTACTATACCGCACTATTACCGCGCGGTTGTTCCGTCCTCAACTCGACAATGATAAAAATGCTTATATGTATATCTCACAGGGCTGTTCTTATTCCGACCCAACTTAAAGATATACGACAGGGCAATGGTCTGTTGCGTCAACCAAGGGTGTCTTAACATTTCTATCGTAGTTATTATTTCTAATAACTTAGTCTGGTGAACTATTTAACGGAAGCCCACGCCCCTTTAGGGGCTGGGTAGTTCACTCTTTACTCTTTCTTCCTTCTGATTATATTATACCACATTTTCCTTCGTTTGTCAAGGGGTTTTTGAAAATTTCCTAAAAATTTTTCGATTATTTTCGCTTGAGATCTTCCAGTAAAAATAGGCACATTACCAATACGAGAATCATTTCTCTTTTTCCTCCGTCTCTTCTCTCTGGAGCCACATTTTGATGATGTCATAATTTACTGGAGTTGGAACATCCGGGAAGAATCGACAGTGTTCGTGAATTTCGCAATATGCGCACGGGCAAGTCTTCCCACTTTCCATCATAACCTTTTCGGCATCACAGTTTTGGCAATATTCTTTATCGAACCAATTCATCCACGGAGAATTGTCAAACAATCCGTTTTCATCAAGCCAAAGTGAAAATTCGTCGAGCGACATTGCTCTGAGTTTTTCAATATTTGTCATTGGTTTTTGCCTCCTTGTTCTTTCTGACTCTATTATATCACAAAACCTCCCGTTTGTCAAGAGGTTTTGTGAAATTTTTCAAAAAAATTTTTACGATTCTTTCTGCTTCTTTCTGTTGTAAAACCAATTTACGATTTTGTTAATAATTTCGTAAATTTTGTTCATAAACTTGTTTCTTGCCTTGCGCTTCAAAAGAGAATAATCATCTTCTTGATCGGTCGTTCCCCACGCTTCGTTAATCTTGAAATCAAATGGCAGTGTGAAATAACCGTCTCCTGCGTAAAGAGCGCCCCAAGAGTTTTGAATAATCCAACCCTTTTTGTTCCATCCAACAATCAGAACACAATGTCTGCCGGAGTTTTCCGCGTCTTGAGGATAAGAATATGTGTCATCGGCAATATATGCCTTCTTTTTGCAAGTCATCGAGACGACGACAGGTCCGTGGTTCATCAGCGCGGTTTTGATTTCTTCCGGAGTTTTAACACGATAATAAGAACCGATTCGGTGAGGATATGCAAGATCTCGATACTCTTCGACCTTTTCATTGACATTCTTCATTGCGTCTGCCGTGTTGTGATTTCCGGGACAATCTGCGTGATAGCAGTCACCATATTTCTGAACCGTCTTGAGTGCATCGCGGATTACCATACCGTCTCCGATATAATAACCGATGTCGCGTGTTCCATAAATAAACTCTGTGCTGAACTTGCGATATTTTCCGGTTTCGATTAGGTTGTGATATTCAACAAGTGATGAAAGCGCGTGAGCAACGCAAGTCGGCTTCATTCCTTGATTTTTAACATTAACCTTTTTAGGAAGTTCAAATGTTTCAGGAAAATCTTTTCCAGCAACGATCTGATAGTCTCTTACATCATACGGACTCTCAATAACCTGCGTCTGCGAAAACTCCCGATTAAGCGTCGTTTCTTTTTCGGACATTATTCTATATCTCCTTCTGTTTTTGTCTCTTTTGTTTTTTGTTCTCTTTCCATATTTCTGATAATTGTCTTTTCTTTATCTGAATTGTCTGGAACCTCCGGCACGTCTTCTTCTGTCGCCTCGTCGCGTTTGTTTGTGTCTATAAATACAACACAATCTCCCCAATCAACGTTTGCGTGAGAAACACCTTCGTTGTTTGCTGTTCTTGAATAAAGCTTCAGTTCATCGTCTGATAAAACGACTGTTTTATTACTCTTCAATTGTGCTCGATAGTTCTTGAAACGGTTAGCCATATATTTTAGTTATTCTCCTCTTTTGTTTCACACATAATAAGTTCGCTGTTTGGAAGCGTTTTAATCCATTCGCAAAAAGCTCTCCACTCTGGAAGTCTATGGTTTTTGCGCTGGGCGTAAATTGTTTTAAGCTGACGATAATTAGTCGTCATTCCGGCGGTCAGCTGAAATCCGCACGGGTTGGAATAAAGAATTTCCAAATACATATTTTTCTTTGTTTGATCGGAAATATTTGGATCTTCATCTTTTGTTTGTTCACAATAATTATTATATGTTTTAATTTTTCTTCTCATAATATCGACAATACGCTGATCAACATATTTGATATATTGATTATCGAGATTGAATCGAGTAATTCGGTGCATTGTCGATTGAGAACTAACAAAATCAAGAAAGTGATATCTTTGTGCTTCCGTCCAAGCTTTGACGGTAAAAGTCAGATCAAATTGCACGATCACCCCAGTAAGCCACTGGTCATGACCTGCTCCGCGTTCGCTTCTTGCGAGGGAAGCAATTCCGGGAGTCAGATCGCTATTTAATTTATCAACATCTGTTGACATTGGATATTTGGCTCTTTTAATTGATTCTTCGAGCCCATAAACTTTTACATTTGAAATAATTTCTGAATAGTCCATATTTTTCCTTTATCTATGAAATTTAGGATTGTCGCGCTCATACGGCAATCGAGTATACCACAATTCGTCTACAAGATTTGAAAATCTGTCTCCATACATAATTTGATCGTAGATATCGATCTTTGCTTTGTTCCCAAAAACTTGTTTGCCGATATGTTTATCTGCAAAACCAACCCAATCAAAATTTTTATCATCTGTCACATCAAGAGAAGATGTTTCAGGATTACGTCCACCAACCCACGGAGAAAGGATGATTCGTCCTTCCTCTGTCTTAGAAATAATTAATTCCCATTCGCATTTCGCCCAAAATCTATACATAAATTCAGACTGAAGACTTTTAGAAAATTCTTCTCTATTCGGACTTTTCTTTTTTAATCTTTTGATAAGATCTTCTTGATACTTCAGGACATTATAGTCTTCGATTCTGTCTGCGTTAAAATTGTGATATTTAACCAACAGGCTAAATTTACTCATCTTCGTCCTCCTCTTCTTCCCAACTATCATCTTCCAATTCACAAGAATTGATTTCATAATAATTCTTGCCGATCACTACAAAATAATCGTTAATGTCGTTTTTGTCCGATTGAAATACTGCGATGAAAGTATCTCCGGTTCCGTTATAACAATATCCGCAATTACTTCTAAGATATACCCGAACCGTTTCGTCAATCATATTACGAATTTTTTCGTCTGAAAGCTTTGCAGCTCCTTTAGATACACCGAACTGAAAATACTTTTCCGGAAATGCTTCTCCTGCAGAAAGCGTCTTGCGAGATGCTTTATCTTCATTTCCCGGAAGTAATATCAGCTGTTCTTTTCCACAGCAAGGACAACAATCGAGACTTTCATCAATTTCGACTTCTATCTCTGCGCCGCAATTATCACAAACATAACGAACCGTCTTTTTTTCTTCTTTTGGTTTTCCTTGTTTAACAATTCTCATTTTCTTTTTCTTCTCCTTCTTCCAGAACCTCGCCGGTTTCTGGATCAATAATCATTTGTTGAATTTGTTTTGGAATCTTTTTCAACTTAAATCGTCTTCCAAGATATTCTTCGCCATCTACGCACTCAACCGGTGCGTATGCGTCTTTTTCTTCGATAACATCCAAAATTTGTTCGTCAAGCAAACTCCAAGCGAAATCCCAATTAAACTTTGAATAGCTCTGCGAAAGCGCCTTGATATATGTCAGCGCGTCCATTGGAGCCATTTCAAGTTCATCATATTCGGAGCGAAGCTCGTCTCGAATCGAATCAAGAATTTCCATTCGGATTTCGTCTGCCTGTTCTTCGTCAGAATTGTTGAAAATTTGATTGACAATTGTAATTGCTTTTTTGTCATTGAATTTCCGATACATATCTCGGAATTTCGAGAGAATCTCTGGATCAAACTTATACTCATCAAGGTTATAATATGGAAGCAGACTGATACAGTTTTTATTATATTGGATGTCAAAATCCGTATCTTCAATCATATGACACAAAATATTCATTGTGCAATTTGTATTCAAGACCGGGGAGAACTGATGATAATTTCTGATAAAGTTTTTCTCTTCCGGAGTTTTATTCTCTTTTGTCAAAAGTTTTTTCAATCTCGTCCGATATGTGCATTTCGCGATTTCGTCGTATCTCTTTTCGTGTATTTTATACGAAGTGTTTAACTCCGGGTATAAATATCTAAAGAAATACGGCTTTTTGTTGATAACAAGGGAGTTATGATATCTCTTGGCTTTAATCACATCTTCCGGATCGTCTTTTTCAACCTTCTGTGTGCGAAGCCATTCGTCTTTCGGAGGTCCTTTTGCTTCAACACCCTTAATTCGGTCGATTTCCTGTCCATTGATTTCACGAAGAAGTTTTTTGCGCAGCTCTATTTCGTCTCTTTGACGTTTTTGATCGGATCTCTGAAATAACGGAAGCATTGCTTCAAGCTGTGTGGAATAATTACTATATGTTCCGACTTTTGTTCCGAATCCACGCAAGTCCGTTTTTACGAATTCGCGGTGGCAGATTTTGTGAACCGGAGCAGATTTTTTGTCGTATGAGATTGGATTTGTCACATCTTTCATCGAACCTTTTAGGAGAATTTCGTTGTCTGATGACATTACTAGGTCCCCATCGACTGTTATACCCTCGGTTTCCCGATATTTATTAGGGGAGTAGACTATACAATCATCGTTGATATTATCTCGGATGCCTTTGGTAGTCGTTGAGAGCTATGATTTTTCATATCTCTGCGGATTGTCCAATCCAAAACGTTTTTACTTGACTAAATTGGCATTATCCAATCTTTAAGTAGTTTTAGCTCTAAGGAGTTTCCCGCATATTCAGGATTTTTATTACGCATCACTGCGTAAGCGACCTCGACGTTTGCTTAAATCGCTGTCCGAATGTCTTAATGTGCTCAAATCATAAATCGAATAAATTATTCCACTTTCAATCCATTTATACCATTTATCTGCTTCGCTGTTTCTATATAACTTACAGTGATTGACTTCGTGTTTATCCAGCAGCGGCGACCGGCACAACACGATATCTTTCCCGGGATCATATCTTCTATTCCAGAAGTTTGAATAAATATATTCTCCGGGAACCTCACCTTTTGGATCGAGCCCCAACGCGCTTCGACATTGTGCAATTGGATCTGAAATCATAAACGAATAATTTCCTCGAACCCAAATTTTTCCGATCTTTGCCTGCGTAATACTCCGAATCAAATTACGATAGATCTTTCGTTGAACATATGTGTCTTTTAGAAAGTCAGGATTTTTTACGACGGCTTTCATCGCAAGACTTTGTGCTCTCGTATAAACATCGTTATACTCAATCTGATAATCTTCTGAAAATCCTCCAAGCGAATACAACATCGCATATAATGGATCTCCGGAGCAGACTTTTTTAATCCAATCAATTGTTGGTTGAACAAGATTTTTGATGTCGTCTTTGTTGATGTTTAAAACCTGAATTATCTGATAATTTGCAAGAACCCATTCATCATCGAATTTTCGGTTGTATCTGGAAACACCCCAGCCAATTTGTGCCATTTCGATATATTCTGAATAATCTTCCCAACTCGAATAATACTTATGCATCTTGAACTGCGATTCCGAAAGCAGAACATCGATTTCATCGATCTTATACGGGTGCCCCCATTTGTCGTAAATATATTCGATTCCATTTTCTTTAGCATATGCGTGAAAGTCGAACGGAATGAGATTTCCTTTGACGAATATTGAACGAACAACATACGAACTTGCAACATAACCGAGATTCATTTCTTGCGACCACTTTTGTGCCATTTCAGGGGAGATAAGCCCTTGTCCATCGCAAGAATTCATTGTAATGTCAAGAATTCTTTCTTCAACTGTTTTCTTTCCGTTTTCGTCTGTTGTGATCCAGTCGAGCTTTTGGTTGGGAAGTGTTGTGAAAAAGTCTTTAATGACACAAACGCGCGGAGTCGAAACCCACAAAATTGATGATGTCGAAAGGGCAAAATACGCTGAAAGTTTAGCAAGATTAAATTCTTTAACACGATTGTTAAAATCACACATCAACCGATTGGTTAATTCTTCTGCGATTTCTTCATTTGCCATCAAACAACATCCGTGCCTGATTTGTCCGGCGGAAGCACTGAATCGAACATATCGAATTCCATTGACATAAAATCCAGATTTTGAAAGTCTTTTATAATCGTCTTTCTTTTTTACTTCAACGACAACGAAATCTTTGACAAACAGCGTATTTAAAATTGCTTGCCAGAATATTTTAGCTTCTTTATTTCGTCCTTCTTTTTTTGCTCTATGAAGAGAGTTTCGAAGAAATTGAATGTTTGAAAAAATTTCTTTATAACTTCTGTTGTCTCCACGAATCTTTCGCGCTTGGTCAAACGCAATATTGTCTCCGCAAGAAACCAAACATCCTTCTTGAGCCGCTCTTCGCGGAGTGTAATCTTTAATATCTAAATTGTTTTCGCAAACATATGCGGCAGAGAACTTGTAAATCTGATACAAATTCTGTTCTCTAATTGACATTATTCCACCTCTGATTGAAATGCTTGTTTTACCTTTTCTCTCAAGTCGTCAAGAGAACCATTGTTAATAATTACTTCATCATATTCAGAAAATGTGCTCATTTCTGTTTCTGAAATATGTAATTTTTGTTTCGGAGTAAGTCTATTATCGAAATTTGGTCTTTCGATACGAATATTTTTATAGTCAAAATCCAGAAATCCAAGAGCCTCATTCTTATAACGACAATCTGGAATTAACATATATTCTTCCGAACATCCAAGAGCAATCTGTCGAGCGATATTAACCCAACATTGTGGATTGTTTTGTCTATAATGTGTCCCAACATTTTGAAGAATCGTTCTTCCAATTGGTCCTTTGTCGCCTTTAATCCAATTATATGAATTTTCGCACAATGACTTTAAAGCATCCGCAAAATGATAAATTAAAACCGTCTTTCCTGATTTTTTTAAAGCTTCTCTTAGGAATGTTGCGCTTTGATCTTTTCCGTGTCTTGCAAATCCGGAAAACAAAATAATTTTAGTCGATTTCATTTTCAGCACCTCTCCATAAACACATCCGAATTTTTAAGAGCAAATTCTAAAGTTTCGATTATCTCTTTCCAACTGTTCATTATATAAAGAGGCTCGCTCGTCATATCTGTTCGGTTCCAGTAAAAGTCTCGATTGTTTTTAAATAAGATTTTTATATTCGCATTACTTCCGATTAAGCAATCTGTTCTGTCATCAATCTGAATTCCATAATCCATATTGATATGAGACTTGTCGAAATTCTGTTCTTCCTTCGAATTAAATCTGCATCCAACAACTTTTGCTTTTGGAAGATGTTTTTTGAAATATTTTTGTTTATGTTCAATATTAGATTTGTGTCCTTTTGTTACGATATTCCATTCAAAATCATTTTCGTGTTTAAGATAAAAATTTTTAAAATCTGGATTGATTTTTACGATATTAAAAAATTCTTCCGAGTCATATATTTTAACTATTCTTTCGTTTGTCATATACGGGAACAAAGACCGATATTTCCAATCTCGAAGTTCCTCGTGTGTTTTAGGTGGATTGATATTGTCTTGTCGATTAACAATGTCAATAAAAGCTTTTGACGATTCTAAAATTGTATCGTCGGCGTCTATAAAAAGTTTGATTTTTCTCTGTTGAATATTGTCCATAGAAATTAACTGTGGTATGTAACTAAAAGCATTACATCAATAATCCTCCTGTTTTATTATTTAGGGAACCCGGCATTCCCTTCTCTTGATTATATTATACCATAAATTTTCCTGTTTGTCAAGGGGTTTTACAAAAATTTTTGTGATTTTTGGAAAAAATTTTAGAGAAAAATTGTGAAATATAGATAAGAGAAATAAAGAATAAGGAAAAAATACGAAGGAGAAAAGGAAATTAGAATAAAGATTATGATGTTCATAATATATTTACAAAAAAATTTTAAAATATGTATTGACAAAATGATTTTTTTAGTGTATAATAGGGGTGGTTGGGCGGGAATAGAT
>ULLM01004888.1_pt1 | contig 40236 bp, 34 predicted proteins | sample 1951431 | NCBI WGS metagenome assembly ULLM01 (sample SAMEA4835528, study PRJEB28245) | human gut metagenome | biome: gut microbiome; material: fecal sample | place: Denmark | collected 2008
TAATTATATCTTCTCTTACAATATATTTTTATAAATATTACAGTTTCTTTCACGATAAATATTTATTTTATGTTATAATCTTATTTTGACATATAAAAAACCTCGTTTCTATTTTGATTGGAAACGAGGTTCACATTTCTGAAAAGATTATTTTTTTCTTAATCTTTTAATATGATCTTGAATTCGTAATAACTCACTATTGCTTAGAGATGAGCTTGCATATAATCTAGGATAAACTTCGCTATCGTCTGGAACATATCCTTTTATTGCTAAATTTTTAAATGGCCCTGCCTGTGTTAAACAAGTTTGATATAATCTATCATTAATAACAGATCCAACCCATACGTGATTACCTAAAGGACAAACGCCATTAATCGCTACAGTATCACTTCTTATATATTGATTATTTAAAAGAGCTTGCATAAGTCTAGCTTGTCCTTCACAAACACCTTTTTTGTGTTTATAAGTTCCTAGTGGCTGAGATACCCAATCAAATACATTGTTTGGATTATATAAAACTTGTTTGCCATTTTCATATCTTGTTGCTTCATTAGCAAAACTTATGTGTCTTTTTATAAAATCATAAGCTAACCATACTTTATCAAATTCGGTAAAATCTTCAATGTGATATAAACTATTTAATCTCATATAGTATTGAAATACTATTTCTTTTAATTCTATAGTTTTTTTTAAAGTATCATCATCAACTTTATTTTCTAATTGATGAATAATTGTTGACGGTACCCAAATCAAACTTTCTTCTGGTAGCATTATTTTTCCTTGTGCTGATTGTAATTCTAATTTTTTCCTTGTTTTAGGATTTCTATCAATAGTCATAAATAATTTTGTTTTATCAGAATGCTTCCAACCAATTTCTTCCATAATCCTATTATAAATAGGTAATGTACTATCAGATAATCTAAAAGATATTTCTTTAAAATTTAATTCATTTAAAATATTTAAAAATTGATACCTTAAATTTATATCTTCTTGTGATAATATACTATCTTCATCATATATAGTTGTTAATAGTAATGGTAATTTATTATTATTTGATAAACAGAAATTAATAAATTCTCTATATTTATCAAAAGAGATGTCTAGTTTTGAATAACTAGGTCTATTAGGTAGTGGTCTAACTGCTTCAATAGACAACTTATTTGTTGTAATTATTTGTGAAAACTTATCCATTTCATCACACTATCTTGTTCTTGTTTTAACAAGTCTTTTTACCATTCTTTCACTAGCAATAGCATAACAATAAGTGTCATCAATCACATATTGTTCTTCTTTAAATGAATCAGTTAATCTTTGTTTTAAACTTTCTAATTGTCTAATTTTAGTTTCAATATCTTTATCATAAATACTTCCATATACACCAACAATTATATTGTGATTTCCACTATTATGTAAATTTTCCCAATTTCTTATTTCAACAGGTGTATAAGGATTTTGTGTCATAAATGTTAGAGCGGAAGATGTGGCTATTGGTTTACCATTTCTATTATTACCAAATAGCACAGGTGTATTCCCTATAACTACAAATTCAGAATTAATTACACGTTCATTTCCTAATGTTTCTAATCCTGCTATATGTGGTGTAATAATAGTAGTGTTAAAAGGTTTTACTATACTATCATATTGTCCTTTACCAACTTCTACTGTATCTGGATATGAAATTTGTGATAATTCCATATATTCTAATAAATCTAAATAATTATTACTAATACTATGTCTTGACTTAATCCATTCTGAAAATTCTAACATAAAAGATTGAGAATTAATATCTACATTTTTTATACCAGTAGCTTGTTTAAATTGTTCTATTAATAAACTTATATATTTTTCCATTTCTATATCTCCATATTAAATTTATTTTTTGCTTGGTATTAATATCTTTGTTTGGCCTTTGTTTAATTCTGATTGTGCTTTTTGTTCTTGTACCATTCCAGCTGTAATTTCACCATTCAAATATTTTGCTCTTGCTAACACATAGGTTTTATGAATTAATGGTATATTATTTACTCTTAAATAATCTATAATAATATCATTATCAGCATTTGTGATTTCAACACCATTTATTGTAGTTTTAACTTGATAAATACCTTTCATATCTAGTGGTGCGAAAGCATCTGGTGTATTTAATCCATTACTATATATGTATTTTACAATAGTATTCATATCTTGCGGATTATTTCTTTTCATAAAATCTATTAGTGTGCTAACAAAATTATTACTTTTCTTAAATGGTATTCTTTTTGTAAATTCTAACAAATCAAATTGTGTTCCGTCTGATAAAATACCAGTATTAATACCATTTGCTAAATTAGTAATTGTTTCAGCATTTTTTACACAACGAATTTTATTATTAAGTTCTTTTTTTTCTAAAAATTGTCTATATAAATCAACATCTAATTCTTCTATTGTTTGAATACAAAAGTTAAATGTATCTTTATCTAATCCTAACTCTGTTAAAAATTCGCTTTCTTTATAACTTTCTGATGATTCAATATAATGTTCTATTATAAATTTAGCATACTCATAGTTTTGTAAATAATCTTGAATACTTAGTATATATCTAACATCATCAACAATGCCTTTAGTTTCATATTCTTTAAATTTAGCATATAACAAATCAAAATTATCAAGTGCTTCCCTAGCTGAACTTAATCTTTCGTCTTTTTTACCAAATTTATTGAATAAAGCGTAAGACTTTCTAAATTCTTCAGTGCTTTTAAATAATGATAATAATTGTTCTACTTTATTATAATCTTTATCATCAGAATTAATAATCTCAAAAACTAAATTTATTTTACTTAATCTTAATGCGATTTCTTCTAAAGTACATTTATAAGGATTTTTAGCACTTTTAAATAAACCTTTATCTTCATAATCTTTATAAATTCTTATTAATTCTTTAAGTTTTTCTACTTGTTCCAATTCTAAAGTATTATAAAGTTCAACATTATTAATTAAACTTGATTTATTACAAAATGAGTATAATTTAATTGCTTTTTCTTCCTCACTCAAATCAGAATTAATTATACTAAACATATAATTAATATCTTTCATAGTTATTAATCCACCATTAGTACCATAATTAAATTTTGTTCTTCCTTTCATTTTTAATACCCCCTAAAAAATCTCATTGTGCGTACAATGAGATTAATATTTGTATTTAGTTATTTTTGCAACCCCCATTGTTTCACAACTGCTATAAATTATAGCATATTTAGGGGTTTTTGTCAAATCGGTGTAAATTTTTTTAACGACTTCTTCCGGAACTTAAAGATTGTTCTTGACTTCCTACGCTACTAACAACTTCGTGAGAATTTTGACTACTAACAAAATTATGTATTTCTTTTGCTTCCATAGTTCTAACTAACTCAAGTAATTTTGGATAATCAATATTAGGGTGTATTTCAACGTAAGCGTCTCCAACTTTTCTATATATTTTTCCACCGTCTTTAATTGCTCTGAAAGCTAATGCTGACATAACTTGCTTAGCTTCTTCAGCTTCATTACTTCCTTTATAGAATTTTCGTTGTTCTACAATATAGAATAACTCATCTTTTATTTCTAAAAGGACATCTACATATTCTTCTTGATACATAAGTAATTCCTCCAATCAATTATAATTATACCATATTTCTTAATAATTTAATTATATTAATGTAAAAAAGAACTATTTTAAATAATTCTTTATTTATGATATGTAGATACACTTTCTTGATAATTAGGTGCTTGTTTTTCAAGTAAAGCAATTCCTTCAGAAATTGTTTTCCAATCTTCTTCTGTTTTTTGCTCTTTTTGTAAAAGAGAATTTACATAGTTTAAATTTTGTAAAAACGCGATTTGTTCTTCAGGCACTTTGTTAATTATTGTGTTATATCTTTCCATTAATTCATTTGGATTCATACTTTTGCTCCTTTCTTTCTATTTTATTATATAATAAAAATGTCAATTTTTTGTACAATTACGAAAGAAAAAAAGAACAAATTAAATTGTTCTTTATGAAATAATTTTTAATTCATCATCAAGTAAATCATATCTCAATCCATTATAGCTAAAAATAAAGTGATTAAACTCTTGATAATTGTTTTCTTTTGATGATATTTCAAGTTTTATTTTATGAGGTTCGAAATCTGTTTTATCAGCAATTAAGTCTTGTATATAAGATTGAAGATATCTATTCTTCTTATGATATAAATATATTAATCTAGAAATCATACTATCCCTCCTGAATTATCATACCATAAAATCTTTCGTGTTTCTTACAAATAAAAAAAGAGGATAATCTCATCGACTATCCTCATCTCATATTTAATTCTAAATCATTTTTTTCATTATAAATATTTATTATTGTTTTTTCTTCTTTCTCAATTATTTCTATATGATATTGTTCGGCTTTAATTTTATTAGGTAATATTGATTTTTCTACTTGTTTTAATCTTCTATTAAGTGTAACGGTCATATGTGTTCTATGATTAGCTTCTTTGTTATATTTAATATCAAAATCTTTCTTAAATGTTTTTTCAATTACTAATTCAATTGGTTTTAATTTTTCTTTATCGTCTAATTCCATTTGTTCATAAAATTCCTTTATTTCTTTTGGATCTGATTTACCTTTTTCAACTACCTTATGATTAATATTTTCAACTACAAAATAAGTATTAGATAAATCTTTTAATGGGTTCTTAGTTCTTTCAACTACTCCAGATTTATAACAAGAAAACTTATTATATAAAATAGTATCTCTAAAAATAGGAAATCCAATTATAGGAAATATAATTGTTTTGTAATGAAGTTGTTTCACTTCTTCTGGAGTCATTAAATCTCTACCAATTAAATTAGTAGATCTATCACCATTATAATTTAATAAAGATACTGATTGTCTTACACTATTAGATTCAATAGTTTTTTTACCTAACCTTTTAGATATTGCTTCAGCCGTTTCTTGAGTATTTGTTTTTAAATAAGCTAAGCCACAGTTATCAAGTATAATTTGAGCAACTTCTTTTCCATAAACATTATCTAATTGAGAAAATGATTGTATAAAAAAATGAAAATGCATTCCTCTACTTCTAGCTACAGAAACAATTGCTTCAATATCAGCTAGAGGTGGACAGTTTGCAAATTCATCTAAAATAAAATCTATCTCATATGGTAATTTTTTATTATCATTACTATTTGCTAATTTTACCAAATCTCTATATAGTAATCCTACTATAATTGTAACTAAAGTAAAATATGTTTTATCTTCATCTGGAACGATTACATATAATGCAACTGGTTCACTTCCTAATACATTAAATTTAAAGTCAGAAGTACATGTAACATTAGCTACATTTATATCATCAAATATATTCATCTTTTGACCAAATACTGCTGTTATAGATTTATAAGTATTATCACTTGCACTTAATATACTAACTAAAGCATCTTTAGATTTACTTCCGTATGCTCTCTTATTAATATAATCTTTAAACTTTTTACTATTAGCTGTTTCCATCGTACTATTTTGAAACTTTCTGATAGAAGTCATTGTTATTTGTTCTTCCTTAATATTTCCTAGTTTTAATTCTTCTAAAAAGAATCCAATTAGACCTTCTAATAAATTCTTAGCTGATTCATTCCAAAATGGATCTTTCTGTTCATGTTTTTCTTGCATTACCATAGTAGCAAGTGAAGATATTAATCTATTTGTTTCAGCTAGTGCTGACATAGATAAATTATTATATTCTAATTTTTCTTTTTCTTCTTTTGATTCATCAGCTAGTCTTTCATATTCCATATATTCTTTATATTCAGTAATAATTGGATCTAATATATTAATCTTATTCGATAGTTCTGGATGTCTAAAATCAATAGTGAGAATCTTATATCCTCTATCTTGAAACATTTTTGAAGTTGCATTATATATTTCACCTTTTGGATCTGTGATAAAAACACTCCTTTTTTTCTTTGCACTTGAAATAAATGTACATGTTGGTATAACAGCAGTTACTGATTTACCTGAACCAGTTGAACCTAAATACACATAATGAGGTGTCTCTCTATCAAAATAGATTGTCTTCAAGTCTTTACTAAAAGAGACAGGAAATCCTGCCTCTTTAATATTACTTACTTTTTCTTTTTTAAAATTCTTTTTTATCTCATTATCTGTACTAAACCTTGCTGAGCCATACTCATTATCATTTTTAACTTTGTGTTTCATTAAAATTGGTTCTATATATATAAATACTACTAAAAAAGTACACAAAAGAACTATAATTATTACTTTTTCCATTTTTCCTCCTTTCTAGAACATCTAGCTGAAATAACACATGCGGAATAAATAAAAAGAACTATTGATATCGATAGTCCTATTATTATAATAAACATTTTTATCTCTATATAAAATAAAAAGAATGGATTTCCATTCTTTAATTAATCTTATTATTTTCTATAATTGATTTAGTAGTTTTTTTTCTAAAAGCACCAACTTTAACTCTCCTTACATCATCAATATTTAGTTCTCTTGTATATTTAATATCAGATTCCCATTTGGAAACAGCGTTCTGCATATTATATTGGTTCTTTCTAGATGATGCTAGAAAGTTTAATAATGATAATACATCACTTTTATTCATGATACCATTATTAATAACTGTATCAATAACTTTCCTTCTTTCGTTAGTTGATAAATTTTCTTGCGAATTAACATTATACCCAAATTGTCTTAATAACGATTCAGATTCATACTTATCAAAAGTATTTGTACTACTAAAGTATTTAATCTCCTCGTGAACAGGACAAGTTGGAATTCCATGTTTTAATAATTCCTTATATTCACTATCATAGATAAAATATAATTTGCAATTTTTACAATAAAATGCAGGAATTTCTATTTCTTCTATTTCTTGTTTTATTTTGTTAAAAACACTTACAACAGCTACTATATCTTCAATATTGTGATTTCTAGTTTTACATCTGAAATTACTAATTTTAATAAGAAATTCAATAGTGCTAGAATAATTTAAAACTGATTTTGCATTTAAATCTCTTAAAACAGTTCCATTATAATTGCTACCAAAATTCTTATTAAATTTCTTTTCGTCCATACTATACATATCGCAATCAGAACAATATTGTGTTCTATAATTTTGACCATCGATTAATAAAATTACATCTTTAATATTATGATCTTGGTGATATGTATAAAAAGAACGTCTCAAATCATAATTAAAATATTTATTAATTTTTATAGTTTTTATTGGTTCATTAATAACTATATTGTTTTTTATATAATCATATTTTTTATCATCGACTCCATATGAATCACATTCAACGCAATATTCAAGAGTATAAATATTATCCTTATACCCAATACTTCTCTTCTCAACTGCATGATTAAAGTGTTCATGTTCAAATGACGATAACCTGTTTAAATTTATATTTCCTAATTTTTTTTCTTTATAATTTGTATCTTGAACATAATCATTACTTCTTAATACTTTAAATAGCTTACTATTAACTTTATTTTTATATTCTCTTTCATATGTTTCTTTCGAACACATATAAATACCGCAAATATCACAATATAATAAAGAAGGAATAGTAAGATTGCCAATTTTTAAAGTTCTCTTGTACAAATAAGCTTTATGCACACTTGTATGAACATGCTTATCATTTATTATATAAATCCTAGATATAGATGGCATCTAATCACCACTCCTTCTACTTATAATTAAAATATCGTCTTTAATCTATCAAATATAGAATCAGGCTTATGTATTGAATAAACAATTTTGTAAGCAAGTTTCTTGTTTGCATGAGGAATTATAGTAGATTCTTTTTCTATCAACAACTCCAATAATTGTTTATTTGTATTTTGAGCAAATTTTTTAAATCTGACCAATTTTGAACCTTTTGTTTCTAACTCAATAACTGAAATCATCATTTCATATCCATAAATATATCCGGATTCAATCTCTTTTTGTAATATAAACTGTAAATTGTATTTATCTTCTTTAGTTAAAGAGTGATACACATCATAGAATTTCCAATCAATACTCTTATCATTATATATTTCGGAAAGAATATCCTTTAATTTATCTATATTATTCTTTGATTTAAGTTTTTTATTTTTTTCTTTATTATCTGATTTTTTGATTGCATGTTCTTCCTCAATTTCAGGTTCTTCTTCAACTTCAGATTCTTCTTCAACTTCAGATTCTTCCTCAACTTCAGATTCTTCCTCGACTTCAGATTCTTCTTCAACTTCGGATTTCTTTTTCTTAATAACAATAGATTTAATAGTGTTTAAAGAAACATTTTCAATATTATCCTCACTTGCAGCTTCTCCTATATCAGAATTTGGATCTATCGCACCTTCATCAATAATTTCTACTTCTGTATCTTCAACGTTGTTTTCATCAATTAATCCTTCTAATTTTAATTCATCTACAATTTCTTCATCTTCATAATTATCAAACTCAAAATTATCATCATTACTTCTCATATTAGAACTAATGTCAAAATAAATAGCTAAATTTTGTTCTATTTCTTCAGAACTTATCTCATCATTTAATAGTAACTCGTATGTATTTACCATCATTTCGCGTTTAATAGTAATGATCGTTTCATAATACCAATCCAAAAGATTGCTTAATAAATCTCTTAATTCAGTTACTTTATTATTCATTCTAATATACTTACTTCTTAATTCTTTATTCTTTGTAGAAATTTTAATAATTTCATTAAGATAATCTTTCATTTCAGATATATTAATTTTAGATCTTGCATACAATCTATACTTAATAGTATTAATTATTTCTGATGATCTAGTTTGCCATACTCTTATATAATCAAATAAAACCATCATATATAATAAATAATTATACAATTCCTTTTCTGATTTAGGAAAATTAACATTTAATTCTCCAATTGGATTTTTTCCTACAACATATATATTTTCATGAATTTGTTCATTGACATAATCAAATGACTCAAGTTGTTTTTCTTTATTTTGAAAATAACTATTAAAATAATTAATATTAGAAACATCGATATTCAATTCTGATTGCAATTCCTTATTTGCTAATATATCTTTTATATCAAAACTTGTATCAATCATCTTATTAAATAATTCTGATGGTTTTTTGGGTAGATAAATAATTACATTAGAATTTTGAAAATCACGTCCTACTCTTCCACTTTCTTGATAAAGCCACTCTTTTGAAGGGGGAACGCCAATACAAATTAAATTTACTAAATCTGGAATATTAATTCCAACTACAAAATCATCATTTGTAACAAGAACTTTTTTTCTTCCTGTTCTGAATGATTTATAATTATTAACTGTATTATCATATAAAGATATTTCAGGCAAAATATAATCATTATTTTGTAATTCATCATATATTTGATTTAATATGTTTGGATCATTATTAATAATTAAAGTCTTATTCGGACAAGTATTTTCTTCACTTAAATCCCACTCATTATCTTTTTTATAATTCTTCTTATAAATATTAGATATATCTTTAATAATATCTGATAAGTTATTTACTTTTTTTATAGTATAGTTTATATGACCTCTTTTTAATCCAACAGGTTGGTATATTTCAACATCTTTATCAGAAAATTGATGAGTAATGTCATCAATTACTAACATTGAAGCTGTGGCAGTAAACATCGTTACATTACAATTTTTGAAACTTGAAATAATATTTTTACTCAATGAAAAATACGTTGGATCAAATTGGTGTCCCCATAAAGATATATTATGACATTCATCTAATACTATATTATAAATTCTATCGTAAGCATCTTCACGAGATAATTTATCATTCAAATCACAATTTAGGAATACATCTGGAATTGTATAATAAATTAAATTACCATTTCTATCATTCAAATTCTTTTCATAACAAGATATTATTTGACCAATATTTAATCCACACTCGTTTAAATTAAAAATCTGATCACATGCTAATACTTCAGTTGGAACAATAACAATAGTTCTTTGTGGTTCTAGTAATGCACAGAATTGATAAATAAGCGATTTCCCATATCCCGTTGGAAATACTGATAAAGGAATATTATCAATATTATTTTCTAAAATATTTTTAATAACATCTAATTGTCCTTCTCTAAAACTATCAAAACCAAATAGGTCTTTTAAAATTGTATTAAAATAATTTTTATTTTCATTTGTGATTTCGTAATCAATCTTATCACCAAACCACATGTTAACTTTCATATCATCAGAATATTTAGGAAAATCATATTTAATTGTATGATTATTAATAAAGAATTTAGCTTCATCATTAGTCTCAATTTCATATTCAAAATCCAAATTTATTGGATTTTTTTTCATTTTATTAAGTATACCAGCATAAGCCATAATATTATTATATGCATATTTTATATAATTAATTTCATTATCAGGTACTGAAAAAACATTTTTCTTATTAAAATCGAAATATCCATATTTCATGGAATGAAGTATTAATATTTCATACAATCTTATACTATCTAAAACTGCGGAAGTTAGACCATCTAAACTATTTAAATATGCCGACTTTCTAACCATATCTTTTCTTATTAATATATTATGTACAACATAAAAAATAGGATCACAATCTTTAGATTCTTTTCTATATGGATCAGAAATTGCCATACAAAAAGTTTTAGCATTATATCCAGAAGTATAATATTCATATTTATCAGATATCTCATCACTAAATAATTCTTCAATTTCTTCAAAATTAATAGTATCAACTTTAGAACTAAAAATTTGATCGTCATCAATCTTAGGTTCTTCTGTTATTCTTTTCATTAATGAAAATAATTCATAATCATTAATTTTTTCATTTTTAAAGCAACAATAATCAATTAAATCATCTATTGCTTTTAAATCTGATTCTATTTCTAATCTATTGTATTTATAATCAATACTGTGTGCCATTTCATTGGCTCTTTTTCTTAAACTGTGTAGTCTTGATTTCAAATCTAAATCACTTATATAATCGTTAAGTAATGTATTAGGATCTATAATTTTATCGTTAATATCAAAAGTTTCTTTAATTATATTTTCAAGAAACTTTCTTGCTTCTAATAAATAAGCAGAGTCATCCTTAGATGCCCTATCAATTATTTTTTCTAATTGATTGTAGAATTTCTCTTTGGATTCTGTTTTAGTTTTAACATTAAATAATTCGCTTACTTTACTTAATATTCCCATATTTTCACCTAAATATAATTATATCACATTTTTTAAAGTAGATAATTATATTTTCCATTTTTTTAAATATAAAAAAGCCAGAACAATTCTAGCTTCATATTATTACAATTAATTATTAAAATAATGACATTTGTTCATTATTAGTATGATTTATATACTTCTTATTTTTTTCTTTTTCAATTATCTGATTTTTTGATACAGCATCATCTATAACTTTAATATAATTATCATCTAAGGAAATAGTATCTTTAATCATTTGATTGTTATTACCTAGTACCTGAAAAACCTTTTTATTTTCTTTATAAGCCTTACGTATAGCTATCATAGTTCCACTGTCTTCATTAGCTTCTGGTACTATGATAGTATCTGCTAATGCAGCTTGTATTCTATCTCGTTTAGCATAATTAAATTTAGATAACGTTGTACCTGAGGAATACTCTGAAACTAACAAACTACCACTTTTTGCTATTCTTTTAGCTAATTCTGTGTTACTTTTCGGCTGAATATTGTCAATACTAGATGGTAATACAGCAATAGTTTTTCCTTTATTATCTATTGCTGTTTGATGAGCAATGGTATCAATTCCTAATGCCAATCCTCCAACTATTGCGTATTTTTCAGATATTATTTTAGAAATAGTCTTAGTATCACTAATGGATTTCAATGAAGGATGTCTTGTTCCAATTATAGCTACACTAGGACTATTCAAAAGCTTAATATTGCCAAAGTAATATAAATATAGTACCGGATCTGAAATATTATATAGTTTGCTTGGAAAGAGACTATCAAAAATAGTAACAATATCAATATTCTTATTTTTATTTAATTCAATTTCTGTTTTGGCAATATCAGCATATAAATCAAATTCAGTTTTAGGAATGATTTTTTCAATATTTGTAATACATTTTTCAAGAGAAAAATTATTATCTACAATATAATTTAATGCCTTTGCAGATCCAATTCCTGGACATTTTAATAAAGTTATAATAAAACACGAACTATTCATTAGGTATCACCGTCTTTCCTATAGCAAGAGGTACTACTTTCTTTGCTCCATTTATAAATAAATGATATGCAGCAGCTTTAAAACTATCCCCATGTGTTGTTACATCATCTAATATAATGATAGTTTTATCTCTAATTTCTATATTACTGTTTATTTTTAAAGAATTAATATCTTGATTTAAAGATGGTCTATTCATATACATAGATGTAGCCTTCTTGTTAATACTTGTTTTTCTAATAATAAGATTAATTCCATTTTGCATTTTCGAGTTTTGTATTATTTTTTTTGCTATATCAGCAATTCCGCTAATATTTTCTTCATTAGATAGATGACTAGGTATTACAGCAATTATAATGTTTTCGTTAAGAAAATTATGTTCCTTTAACCATTTGTAAGTTAAATTATAATAAAAATTAACAGCATTTATATCTCTATTCTTCAAAGCTAATATTCGATATGAATTATTATCATTTCTGTTACACCATTTAGGAATGTAATCAGTAAGGTGATATATATTTAAACTATTAATAAAACTTATATCAATTTTCTTTTTTTCTTCGGATTCTTCTTTTTTTTCAGGAACTAATTGTGATTTATCAAGCATTGTAAAGCCATATTTATCATTATATTCTCCAATTTCAGTTTTAAACAATTCATTGAAAATTGGTCTAGTAGGATCAATATTATCCTCTTTTTCCTCGATATTATAAAAATAAACTTCATCACGATTATCGCCATCAAATCTAATTCTAAACATTCCTGAAATATTGTTTTTTTCTTTGGTAGTAATATTCTTGATTTCAGTATTACTAATATACAAATTTTTATGTTTTAGCCTAGATCTAATAGCACCTAATGTTCTTCCATGAATTTCACTAATTTGTTTAATTGTTAAATTGTTTCTATATTCTTTTTCAAGTTGTGCATCTTCTTCTTCAGTCCATTTATTATATTGCTCAATTCTATATAAATTACTATTATTCATTTTATCTAGATCTTCTAAAATACTTCTTGCTGTTTCCATGCTAGAATTCAGTTTTATTGACAAATTTATTAAATTCTTATTGCTATTTGCTATAGAAATTAATTCTTCTAAAGTAATTGTCACCAACTCACCTTTATTATTTTTATAACTATACATACAATCCACCTAAATAATATTATATCATATTTTAATATTAGCGACTTATTTTATGCTTATAAGTTCCTAAAATATCTAATATTTCTGCCATACCTGTTTTTGTAGATACTTCTAAATCGCGATCTACATCATAATAATAGCTATAATATTGTTTTAATAATTCTTCTAGTTTTTCTGTATCTAATTTTTCATTATTATTTATTTTTATTTTAATTGAATTAAATAAGAACTGTAATACATTATTAGGATTAAAAGTTTTATTCTTATTCGGATTTAATCTATTATCATATTCAACAATCAATCCAACCAATTCATTATCATTAGGATTAAATGTACTTATTATTTCATCAGTTAGCCATTCATCTTTTGAAATATATAATCTAAATAAATCTTTTATATCTAAATTTGTTAAAGTCATAAATAATTGTATTATATAATAGAAATCTATAGAGTAGCCAGAAAATTTATCTTCTAAAAATAGAGAAGTTAAGTATTCTGTAAATGCTTCGTTTATGCCTCTACCATAAGAATAATTTTTTTCTTTATTTATTTGAAATAACCCAATTTTCCCATTTTCAAGATGTGAAGAAATTGCGTGTAGCATTTCGTGAATTAATTTATGAAATTCGTTTTTATCAAATTCTAAATCATTTCTAAAATATACTACTCCAAGATATTCAAATCCACCCGGTAAAAATCCTTTTCCATTACATTTAGAGTATGCTTCTTTAAAACTATCACCAGATAATAACTCTATCTTCATATTTGAAATTTTATTTCTTATTATCTCTAACTCATCATCATCAATTATATAAGCAGATATTTTGGTAAACAATACCTTTTTAGCTAATTCGATTACTTGATTATTTATAGTTCCAGATGTAGTACTTGTTATTTTAGTTAATTCATCATTTGCAATTAAACTCACTTGTTATCACCACCTAAATAATCATCTAAATTAAATGTAAATTCAATCATTCCGCTATAATCGTTCTCATCATAACTATAATCAGTATAAAACGTTAAAAATATGATAAATCTGTTTTTTAAATATCTAGTTATCTTTATATCCATTACTGGCTCAACTCCATTTAAATCTCTAACATTTAACCAAGTTTCACCACCAAAAATATAATCTTTAAAATCTATTGTTTCATTCATAGGTATTTCAAGTAGTTTCTCTAATTTACAATTCAAGTCAAAACCAAACGAATAATCATCTCCAGAAATATCAAAAGATAAAGTTTTAAATGATTCATGTGATACTTTTTTACCATTTTCATAACTACTTTGTTCTTGTGTTACTAAATTAATACTGACTTTTTCATTATTAACTTTTTCTAATTTTGCCAACTTAAACATTTTTTCCACCACCAATAATTACAATTTTCTTCATAATTTCACGTCCTTTATTTATATCTTAGCATAATAATTATTTTTTTTGAATACTTTGTTATATTTAATGTTTTAATAAATTTTAATTTTTTTTAAAAAAATACTTCCATTTTAGTTTTTTTTGTGATATATTTAATTAGCAGTTTGTTATTGCATGTGTCTCCTTAGCTCAGTTGGTAGAGCAACTGACTCTTAATCAGTGGGTCTAGGGTTCGAATCCCTAAGGGGACACCATTTTATTTATAAAATTAACAAAATATCTTGATATATCAATATTTATATGTTATAATCAAAAAGCAGTTGACAAAATGGGCTTGTAGCTCAGGTGGTTAGAGCGCACGCCTGATAAGCGTGAGGTCGTTGGTTCAAGTCCAATCAGGCCCACCATTTTGTATAAAAAGACAACTGGCCCGTTGGTGAAGTGGTTCAACACACATGCCTTTCACGCATGCATTCATGGGTTCAAATCCCGTACGGGTCACCAAATTGATTTAAACTTAAAACTTTAAAGTTTTAAGAACAATATACGCTAACAGTAATGTTAGTTTTTTTGTTTTTATATAATAAAAAAAGAAGTCTTAAACTTCTTAATCGTTGTTTACTTTTACTAACTCTACTGCTTTTTGGAAAGCTAAATCCATTTTCATAGCTTCTAGTGTACCTACTTCTTTTAGTATTTCTTCTTCAGTAACATTATATTGTTTAGCTATTTCTTTGATTTTTTCTTTTGCTTCTTTATCAGTTATTTTTATATTTTCTTTTTTAATTATCTCTCTTAATAAATAACGATATTGAATTCTTTTTTTAGCTTCATCTTTCATCTTTTCAATTAGATCTTCTTCTTTAGAATTAGTATATTTTAAATATAATTCTTCAGTGATACCTTGTCTTTTCATTCTGTCCATAAATTCATGGTACATTTGATGTGCTTCATCATCTATAAGTTCAGGTAATATCTCTATTTTCATATTATTAGCAGCTTTATCAAGACATGCATCTTCATAAGCATGTTCTAATTCATGTTCTTTTCTATGAGTAAGTTCTTCTTTAATATCTTTTTCTAAAGATTCTTTGTCAGTAATACCTTCCATATTTAAATCTTCAAAGAATTCTTTGTTTAATTCAGGTATTTTTCTTGTTTTAATTTCATTTACTTTAACTTTAAATACAACTTTTTGTCCTTTTAAGTCTTCTTGCATATAGTCTTCAGGGAAAGTTAATTCTATATCCTTTTCTTCACCTTTAGCCATACCTATTACAGCATCTTCAAATCCTGGTATAAATGTATTGCTTCCGATAGTTAGTGAGTAATTTTCACTAGTACCACCTTCAAAAGCCACTCCATCTTTGTATCCTGCAAAATCAATAATAGCAATATCTCCAGATTCTACATTTCCTTCTTTAACTACAACTTCAGCATATTCATTTAATAATTCTTTTATACTATTATCTACTTCTTCTTTTGTAACTTTTGCTTTTTCTTTTTTAACTTTTAAATTAGTATATTCTCCAAGTGTAACTTCTGGATCAGTAATAAAAGTAAATTTAACTTCTAAAGTATCACTATCACATTTTATTAATTCTACTTTAGGTTCTATAATAGGAATTATTTTATTTTCTCCTAGTAATCTTTTATATTCTTTATTTGTAGCTTCATCAGCTGCTTCTAAAATAATTTCTTGCTTTCCATATTTTTTTTCAAAAATATCTCTTGGAGCTTTACCTGGTCTAAAGCCATCAATATTAGCTTTCTTATTTAATTTTTCAAAAGCTTTATCTTGTAATTCAACCCATTCTTTTCCTTCTAATTTAAAATTAACTTCTTCTCTCATTTCTACTCCTTACATAATTTCTAATATTTTTACGCCATATTTACCATTAGGACTTTCTACCATACAAACATCTCCAACACGAGCATTTAAAATAGCTTGAGCTAAAGGAGATTCGTTAGATATTTTATCATTAGATGGATCTGCTTCTTTAGAGCCTACTATACGATATTCTTCAACATCATCATCTTCAATGTATTGAATACGAACTGTTGCTCCAATTCCAACTTTATCTGTATCTCTATTTTCAATGATTTCAGCAGTTTCCAATATTTTTTCTAATTCTAGTATTCTACTTTCTATTTGAGCCTGTTCGTTTCTAGCTGCATCATAGTCAGCATTTTCAGATAGATCTCCAAGACTTCTAGCATCTTTTAGAGCCTTAATGATTTCAGGTCTTTTTACTTCCTTAAGTTCATTAAGTTCTTCTTCTATTTCTAAAAATCCTTCATTAGTTAAATATATTTTGTCTGTCATTTTTTCACCTCTTTTAACATTTCAACATTTTACTAGTTATTTTATATTTTGTCAAGTGGTTTTTACGCCTCATTTCAACAACCAGTCTTATATCTTAACTCTAATCATATCACCCTGATAAACTTCTTCTTTAACCGGTAATTTAATTATGTCTTCAGGATGTCTACATACATCTATATTATTATCTTCTATATCTAGTATTTTTTCTATTTTATATGTAAGTGGTTTATATTTTGGAGACATAAATTCAATTGTATCTCCTACTTTAAAATAATTTTTAACTCGAATTATAGCATAACCTTCATTATATTCTTCAACTACCCCCAAAAAGTCTTGATTACTTACTTCTGTTCTTCCTAAAAAATATTGTTCATCTTTTCCTGGAAATTTATCATAAAATTGTGCTTTATTATCTCTATTAGCTACTCTTGATAATATTTTCTTATAATATTTCATTTTTTCTTCAGTAAGAACTCCGTTATAATAGTCATCAATTAGATTTCTATAAGTATTGACTACTACAGCTATGTAATAACTACTTCTCATTCTTCCTTCTATTTTTAGACTAGTAATACCTATATCTATCATATCAGTAATATAATCTATCATAGATAAATCTTTACAACACATTGTGAATTTAGTCTCATCTTTAATTAATTCGTGATTCTTATCATATAAATCAAAATCCCATCTACATATTTGAGCACATCCTCCTCTATTAGCATCTCTATTTGTAAAATAGTTTGACAAAACACATCTACCTGAGTATGAAGAGCACATTGCTCCATGTATAAAGCATTCTACTTCTATACCAGTCTTATCAATGATTTCTTTAATTTCTTCTCTGTTTAATTCTCTTCCTAGTACTACTCTCTCAACACCTAATTTTTTCCAATATAATACACTTAAATAATTTAGTGTTGAAGATTGAGTACTAATATGAATATTTAATTTAATATTATTATCATGAACTAATTTTATGACTAAAGGATCTGCTACGATAATAGCATCTACATTACATAAGGATAATTCTTTTAAATATTCTACTAATCCTATAGTATCTTCATTATGAAAAATAATATTCACAGTAACATACACTTTTTTACCTAATGAATGAGCATATTCACATGCTTCTTTTATTTCTTTAATATTTAAATTCTTTGCATTAGCTCTAAGACTATAATTTATTCCTCCAAAATATACAGCATCAGCTCCATAAGATAGAGCTACACGTATTCTTTCTAGACTTCCAGCTGGGGCTAACAATTCTATTTTATTCATGTGTACCACCTTCGTTACTATTTTTAACCTTGTATATTGTTTTTTTATCTAAAAATCCAGTATATGTATCTTCTACCTTATCTTTATTAATAAATTTATTTACCATTTCATTAAATTCTTGTCTATCAATATTAAAACTATCCATAACAATATAATCAATAAAATCAAGTTTATCTAATTCATTAATTAAATTTATTATTTTATTACTATAAATTATAGTTCCAAAATCACTCTCTTTAATAGGATATTCATTATCTAAATAAAATACTTCTTTTTTGTATGATTTATCTATATATTCAAAATAATTACTTAATAAATATCTTCTGGAATAGAATATTGGTACATATCCATATGCAGTTATAAATAATTTACTTTTAGTATTTAATTTAATATCTCTTATTTCTTCTTTGGTAATATCTGAAGATATATATGCATAATTTATTCCCATATCATTATAAAATTTATTAGAAAGGATGCTTAAATTTAAATGATCTTGATATATAACTAGTGGTATATTTAGTTTTAGTTCTTGACTTAACATATATACACTATTATCGTAGTACATTATTTTATCAACTTTTAGTGTGGATGTCTTTTTTAAAACTTTGCGAAGTAATTCTATGTCACTACTATGCATCATCTTGTTAATAAGTAATATTACTTCTTTATTTTTAATCTTATCAATAACTAATTCTAAATCTTTATAATCCACTTCAAAAGACTGATTAGCAGATAAATTTTTAATAGGAATTATAAATCCATCTATGTTATATGACGTAAGTTCATACATATGATCTAAACTACTAGGAGTTACTATTATTTTACTCATTACTATCCTCTTTTCTAACCGATATGGATATTTTATCTCCTACGGGAACATATTTGGTAATAAAATCAGAATTATTATCTAAAAACGAAATAAATTCTTTGATTTTTCTAACGAGTCCTCTTTGATTTTTAGTTTGTATTAATTCTTCATTCTCAACAAGTCCGTGAAAAGATAAATTATCGCAAACTATTATACCATACTTATCTAAGTTCTTACTAAATTTTTGAAAGAATTCTATATTATGTCCTTTGGAAGCATCTATAAATATTAAATCATATAAACCTGTTATTTCTACATCACTAGCATCTTTATTTATGATAGTAATTCTATCTGATAAAGACATAAGTGAGATATTATTAACAGCTTCATTATATCTATTTATATCTCTTTCTATAGTAGTTACTTTTATATTTTCATTAACTAGAGCCATTCTTATAGCTGAGTAGCCTACGGCACTACCTATTTCGAGTATTCTGGTAATATTATTTTCTTTAATTATTTTAAGTAAATATTCTAATCCATCACTTTGCATAATAGGAATTTTATCCATAATAGCTTTATTATAAATATTTTCTAACATATTTCCTCCTTATTATAATAGAGGTTACTAAGTAACCCCTAAACACACCAGTTATTCTCTCTTTTTAACTTCTCAATTGTATTATAATGTTCTGTTTCATTCTTACTTAAATATGTCTTGCCATTGCAATCTGCTACAAAGTAATAATAATTATGAACTCTATACTTAATTGTACTTTTAATAGAATCGTTTCCAGGATTAGATATAGGTCCTACTGGTAAACCCGTAAATGAACTACATCTTGTATTATAAGCATAATCACAAGTATATAAATTAGCATTTCCATTTAGGGATATTTTGAAGTCATCTATTTTTAAATAGTAATAAGTTGTTACATCACTTCCTAGTGTCCATCCTGATTTAATTCTATTGTAAAATACGCCTGCTACGCTAGCTCTATCATCAGACCTTGCTCCTTCTAGCTCTACTATTGAAGCTAGTGTTAGTAGTTGATGAATAGAATATTCACTGTCTTGTAATTCTTCTTTATATTTAGCTAACTGTTTGTCCATTTCATCTAACATTGTTTCTATTATTGTTTTAACAGAAACATCTTTATTTAAGAATGTATATGTATTAGGAAACAAATATCCTTCAAGTGGATAATATATTTTATCATTAAGTATATCATTTTCTAAAAACCAATATTTATCTATTAAACTTTTAGTATATTCTTTATCAGTAAAAACATTCATAATATCTTCATAACTATTATTAGTATTTTCACTTATTAACTTAGCTATTTTTCTTACATTAAGTCCTTCTTTAAATGTTATTGTTATTTGATCTGGATTATAAGAATTACCTTCTTCTAATACATTAATTATTTCACTTAATTTCATATTTCTATCAAGTTCATAAACAGAAGCTTTCAAATTAGAAATATTATTTATTTTAACATATACTTTAAATATAAAAGTACTTCTTATTAATTTATTTTCATACAGGGCATTTCCTATTTGAGCCATACTACCACTTTTTATTTCAACGATAACTTTATTACTTTCTCTAGACATAGGTGAAATCATATGATTATAATAGAAAGCCACAGAAAAAATAGCTACTAATAGTGTTATTAGAACTATAATAAAAATCTTATACTTCTTCATAAAAACTATCCATTATCCTTATTATTTTCTTCTTGAATAGATTCTAAAATTGTTTCAATAATTTTCCATTCTTTTTCACTCTTAATAGGCAATAATTCTGAATTATCAGCATTAGGGTCATATATTGAAGCAAATACTCTTATATTACCTTTATTATCTTTAGTATTATCTGTATATACAATATAATTCTTTTTAGTTTCTTCTGATTCAAATGTAAATAAAACTTCACATTCTATTTCATTACCATCTTTATCAATTACATTAAATTTATTATTTTTTTCCATTATTTCACCTTTCTATCTAAATAACTTTGTAATATTATAACTGAAGCCATTCCATCAACTTTTTTCTTTCTTTTTTTTCTTGACATAGATGCTTGTATTAAAACATTATTTGATATAACAGAAGTTAATCTCTCATCTTCCATAATAACTTCTATACCTAATTCTTTTTCTAATTTATTTTTAAATTCTAATGTAATACTTGCTCTTTGTCCTAATGTATTATTCATATTTTTAGGTAGTCCTAAAACTATTTTTGTTATATTTTCTTCTTTTATTATATCTTTTAATTTAGGAATCAATGTATCATATTCACTATCATTAAAAAATATAGTAGTATAAACAGAGGCTATTGTATTAGTATTATCACTAATAGATATTCCTAATGTTTTGCTCCCTAAATCAAGTCCTAAATACTTATCAATAATAATCACTTCCTACCTAAGACAATTTTATCAAAATATAAAATATTTGTCTATATATTTGCTTATTTTTCTCAACCATTTTTAAATGGTGTAATACTAATATAACTGTTTTAAAAAATTAAATATTTAAAAACAAGGATGAATAAATTTATGTATCCTTGTTTTTTATCTATTAATAATATTTTGAATAATTTATTTTTTAACTGGTACAAAATGTTTGTTTAAAAATCCATCTATTTTTCTTATATCAAAGTACCATAATAAACAGAATGTAATAGCTCCCACAAAGTTTACTATTAAGTCTTCCATGGTATCTATAAGACCGATATCTAAATAACCACCTTCTATTTTGTATAGTTCTTTATCATTTTTATCATAAAGTACTGTATATTCTATATTATCTATAACTTTTGTTATGTGTCCGTCATTAAATTCAACAGAAGATACTTTATCTGTAATAAAATCTTTTTGCATATCTGAATTAAGGACTCTATCACAAGCAAACTCAATAAATTCCCAAAGAACCCCTATAGTCATAGAAAAACAGAAGGCAAATACTGTAATATATAAAGGCGATAGTTTAATATTACCACTATTATCATTTAAGATATTAACTAAGGATAAACCTACTCCTGCTGCTAAAAAGCCATTTAATGTATGAAGCATAGTATCCCAATATGGAATAATACCATAAAAATTATTAATTTCTCCTAGTATTTCTGATGCAAAAATAAATACAAAGATAATTATTTCTAATGTACTAGGTAATTTTATTTTAAATTTATCTTGGACAAATATGGGGATAAATAAACTAACTAAGGCCCAAAAGCAAAGAAATGCGTTATGTAAATCTCCTCTTATTAATTGTAAAATCATACATATAATAATTAAAAGTCTAATTATTCCATATACAATTAATGGACTTCTTTCCCCTTTTTGGGCTTCTTTTATCATATTCTTGTAATTATATTTGAATTTTGACATAAACTCACTCCTATATTTTTCTAACTAAAGTTATTCCCTCACTAAATTTACATGGTTTAGAACATGTATATCCAAATGTACATCTAGCTCCTTTAGAATATGAATTAAATTCTTCATACAATGAACTGTTTGCTTCTTTTAGAGCATTAATGTATTTAGTTAAAACTTCTTTGGTCTGCATCATTATTTCTAATTGAGCGTTAGTACATAATCTTTCACTACATTTAAGTAAAAAATTATCATAAGTACCCATTTCACATATTATAACATTTTTTCCTTGTGGTAATAGTGAATCTACACTTTCCATATCTTTATTCCATTCATGTACTAAATTTTCATCATCCATTATTATTGGAGGTACAAAATAACCTTCATTACTAAATTCTATTTTATAATCAATAGTTCTATGCCTCTGAGCTTGTGCAAATGATGCTAAAGAACCAATATATTTAGTAGAATATACCCATGAATAATATTCATTACATTCTTTTAAATTAGTTCCAAATAATGATAAACTTCTATTCTTTATATTTCCTTGTAATCTTTCTTCTAATAATCCTAATTTATCTAGTAAAGAAATAAACTCTTCCATACTTTTTGCTAATTTTAAACTATTTTCACTTTGAGCTTGACTAATATATTTTTTCATAACAGACACTATAAAGTTAAGTTGTCTTATACTAGTGGTATAAATCATTTCAGTTGGATAGAAGACAGATATAAAGTATCTAGCATTTTCACGAGCTAATTTAGTAATATGTTTATCGTCAAAAGTTGGATATCTTTTTTTTATTTTTTCTTCTAGTATATTAGTCCATTTATTATATAATTCTATTTCTTTATTACTCATTCCATCAATAGCTTCTGTATATCTTAGTGACTTTTCACTTGTTGTATATTGATGCTCATTGTTGAGTACCATTGCCAATATTTTAGGTATATTTTTAATATTTAAAGTAACATTAACATGATCATATACGCTATGATGTCCATTATTTAGAGTTGTTTCAATTCTATTTAAAGTCTTGTCTTCACTTTCTTTTTCTAAACTACTAAAACCATGCTTAGAATAACAAACTCCTGCTATTTGTCCACATAATTTAAGAGAGGAATTCATATTGAATGTGCCATCTGAATTTCTATATGTATTTGGTAAAATACTTATTTCCATATATTAAAACCTACTTTCTATAATATCTATTCTTATTCTTTCCTTATATAAATATTAACAAATATATCAAATATTGTCAATTAGAGAAAGGATATATCTTTGTATAAAAAAGTAAAAAAAGTTATAAATTATCAAAACTTTTACTTATGTCTTGAGAAACTTATAACTTTTATTTTATATACTATAACTCAAATTGAGAATTATATAATGAAGCATAGAATCCATTCATTTTTAGTAATTCATCATGTTTTCCTTGTTCTACTATATTTCCATCTTTCATAACAAGTATTATATCAGCATTTTTAATCGTAGATAATCTGTGTGCTATTATGAATGATGTTTTTCCTTTTGTTAATTTATCCATAGCTTTTTGTACTAACTCTTCTGTTCTGGTATCTACATTAGATGTAGCTTCATCTAGTATTAAAAATGGGGCATTTTCTATCATACCACGTGCAATAGTAAGTAATTGTTTTTGTCCTTGGCTTACTGATTCTCCACCATCTATTTTAGCATCTAATTCTCCGGATAAAGTTTTAATAAAGTGACTAACACCTACGACATCACAACATTTCATAATATCTTCATCACTTATATTTTCTTTATTAAATTTAATATTATCACGAATAGTACCCTCAAATAACCATGTATCTTGTAATACCATTACAAATAAATCATGAATATTTTCTCTTGTTAATTCTTTCGTAGATACGCCATCTATCAAGATATCTCCATCATTAATGTCATAGAACTTCATTAATAAGTTAACCATAGTTGTTTTACCAGCGCCTGTTGGACCAACAATAGCAACCTTTTGACCTGGCTTAATCATGGCATTAAAGTCTTTTATAATAGTTCTATTTTTATCATATCCAAACTTAACATGTTTAAATTCTATTTCACCTTTAACAGTTTTTTTATCTAATTTCTTAGTTATATGGCTTTCATCTGGCATCTCCGTTTCTTCTAAAAATTCAAATACACGTTCCCCTGCTGCTGTCATAGATTGAAGTTGTGTCATTGCTTGAGCTATTCTAGTTAATGGATTAGTAAATAATCTAACATATATCATAAAGGCTACGATAATACCAAAAGTAATAATATTTTTACTTACTAATACAGCTCCAACAACACATACAGCTACATAACTAAAGTTTCCAATAAATCCCATTAATGGTTGCATAATGCCTGATAAGAATTGACTCTTTTTATTACAAACATATAAGTTTTTATTTAACTTATCAAACTCTTCCATAGCTTCTATATCGCCATTATACGCCTTAACAACATTATGACCAGAATACACTTCTTCTATATGAGCATTTAAGTTACCAAGTTCAACTTGTCTTTGCATAAAATACTTTTGACTCTTAGATAGTATTATAGACATAAACATAAAGCCAAATAAACTAGATATAATAGCGGTTAAAGCCATTTGCCAGTTAGTAACAAACATCATTATAATACTACCAATAAATAGTGTTATAGAACTAACTAATGAAGCAATCGTATTATTCATAGTTTGAGCAACAGTGTCTATATCATTAGTAACACGAGATAATACATCACCCGTCTCATGACTATCAAAATATCTTAAAGGTAACTTATTAATCTTCTTACTAATATTTCTTCTTAATTTATAAGCATATTTATTAGCAATAATTGTAGTTAGAATGGATTCTATATAACTAAATATAGCACTTAACATATATATTATAGCTAATACCAAAGCCATACTTTTAATTTTAGCTATATCCATTTTAGGCTTAATAATAGAATAAATACTATCGGGTAAATTATCTAATTGCAATAGAATATCATCTAATTCTTTACCACTATTCTTTAGATTTTCCATTAATGACTGTAGAGACATTTTATCTTCCATGGTAATGTCATCACTAGTCATAATATCTTTAATGATATTCTCACTAATATTAGGGGTAATACCTAAAGTAATTTCATCAGTTAAGTCTGATAATTTATTTGGAGCTACTAATGCTAATATAGCACTTAAGGCGGCCATACCTAAAGCAAATATTAAAACATATTTCCATTTACCTAAATTATTAAATATTTTAATTAAAGTTCCTTTAAAGTCTTTAGACTTTTCCATTTTTCCATTTCCATGAGGACCCATTCTAGGCATTTTCTAACTCCTCCTTTGAAAGTTGCGATAAAGCAATTTCCTTATATATCTTACAACTTTTTAATAATTCTTTATGTGTACCTATTCCAACACATTCTCCTTCATTTAACACAACTATTTTATCAGCATTAATAATTGTTCCTATTCTTTGTGCTACGATTAGAGATGTAGCATCTTTAGTATATTCTTTTAGTGTGTGACGAAGTGTAGCATCTGTTTTAAAATCTAAAGCAGAAAAACTATCGTCAAAAATATATATTTCAGGGTCTCTTGCTATAGCTCTAGCTATAGATAATCTTTGTTTTTGACCACCAGATACATTTGTACCTCCTTGTGCTATATGAGCTTCATATTCTCCATCCATATCCTTAACAAAAGAACTAGCTTGGGCAACATCAAGAGCTTCTTTTATTTTACCTAATGTAGGTTTAGTACCATTTACAGAGCCATATCCAACATTAGATTTAACACTACCTGTAAACATAACAGCTTTTTGTGGTACATAACCTATTTTGTTATGTAATTCTTTTAATTTGTAATCCTTAATATTAATACCATCTATTAATACTTCACCTTCTGTGGCATCGTAAAATCTTGGTATTAGATTAATTAATGTTGACTTACCACTTCCAGTTGAACCAATGAAAGCAACTGTCTCTCCCTTATTAACTTTAAAACTAATATTTTTAAGAACATACTCAGAAGCATCTGGATACTTGAAAGATACATTTTTAAATTCTACTGTTCCTACCTCTAAGGCTTCATTACCATCAAGAGTACCATCTTTTAAAGATAATTCTTCGTCTAATACTTCATTTATTCTTTTAGCAGATACACTAGCACGTGGTAATATCATAAATATCATGGCAAGCATTAAGAATGACATAATAACTTGCATACCATAACTAGAGAATACAACCATATTAGAAAATAAAGTTATTTTATCTATCATGTGAGCTGCTTCAATTAAATAAGCTCCAATAAAGTATATACCTAAAGTTAAGAAATGCATAACTATATTCATAATTGGATCTAATATAGCAAAACATTTTTGATTAAATAATTGCATATTAGTTAAATCATTATTAACTTTATCAAATCTATTTTCTTGATACTCTTCAGCGTTAAACGCTCTAACTACCCTAATACCAGTAACATTCTCTCTTGTTACACCGTTAACTTTATCTATTAATTTTTGTACTTTCTCAAAACGTGGATATACGATTTTTAGAAGTATTCCAATAGTTACTAACAGAATTGCAACACCTGCTAAAACAAGTAAACTCCATTCAACATTTTTATTAATTATCTTGGTAATGGCCCATACACACATAACTGGGGACTTAATAATCATCTGCATACCCATAGCCACCAACATTTCTAACTGTGTAACATCATTTGTCGTTCTAGTAATTAAACTACTAGTTTCAAACTTTTTAATCTCTGTCATGCCAAAGTCTTCAACTTTCTTAAATATACGTCTACGTAGATTCATAGAAAAATCAGCTGATATAAAAGAAGTAATATATCCGACAATAACAGCACTTCCTAAAGAACCAAAAGCACATAATAACATATAGCCACCCTGTGCTAATATATCTTTTATAATATAACCTTCCGATTGAAGTATCCTTGTAATTTCACTCATATAGTCAGGTAATTTTAAATCAAACCATACTTGAAATACTATTAATATAGCTACCACAAAAATTAAAACCCAATCTTTTTTATTAAATTGTTTAAATATTTTTGCCATTTTCTCACCTCTGTAATTATATTATTTTTAATGTATAATCATACATTTTCTTTAATAAATATTCTAATTTTTTAATCTCTTCTTTGCTTAAAACTTCTTTAAAATCATAAAAATTATCTAACTCTCTTCTTATATTTTCTCCAATTTCTAAAGCTTTAATCGTAGGTTTTATACTTCTATATCTTGAATCATTCAAAGACTTCTCTCTGTATATAAAGCCTGCCTTTTCTAACCTATCTAATGTTCCGGATACAACAGGATTACTCTTCTTAAACATATTTTCTATATCCCTTTGATATATGTCTTTATCTATATTTCTATATAGAAAAGCCAATATATCACTTTGAAATCCAGTAATACCATATTTACTAAATAAAGCATTCTTCTTCTTACCTATTTCTGTGGTAATACATTTAAGTAGTATACATATATTTTTATCATCAATCATATTACACTTCCTTACACATTACACAAATATATAACACGTTATATATTTTGTCAACACTTTTTTATCAAAAAAAATTCCATTATTGGAATTTTTTTATTTTGTTATCCTGTTCCATTGGCTACCATCATACCGGTTACGCCTTTTCCATCTGTTCCTGCTTCCACGAATAATGTTGAAGCAAAAGTTCTTCCTGAATCAAGTTCAGTCTGGTTTTCATTAATTTCATCTACCCACATTACAATGTAATACGTTACAAAGCTAGGATCTGTAATAGAGGTAGAGGCATCTAATACTTTATTTAATGGTGTTAAGACAATAGGGTTAATTTCTTCTTCTGTTTTTCCTTCAATATTGTCTAAATGTGTTTTTCCCATAACTTCATTAAAGTCACTATCTAAGACTTTAAAATATAAATAAGTAAAATTATTTATGTTAGGTTTTAAAGTAAAATATAGTGGCACGGGATTATCTAAGCTGTTATTAATAACAGTAAATTTATATACACTACATATTTCATAACCGTTGTCATCTATGCAATATTTATTTTTATCTATTTCTCCAGATTCATTTCTATACTTGCTTGCAATATCAACATATTCTTCTGCCGATGGAATAACTCTTCCTTTGATTAGTGATAAGTCTTCTACAAGGCTAATATCCAAAGTTGCTGAACTTAGATTAACAGCGTTGTTTTCACTACTTATTAAGGCAGAAAACCAAGCAAATGTAGCTCCCGATATTATTAATATGACCATAGCTACAATAACTATAAATATTAAAGCAGTCTTTTTGTTATTCATATTATCACCTATATTAATATAATAACAGAAAACGAGCTCTTTTTCAATATCTAATAATGGAAAAATATATTGTAACGAATAGAAAAATGCCAAAAGAAAAAGTACTTTTCGTACTTTTCTAATTATTATCCTAAATTAAATGTACCAGTTAATTGGTTTCCTGTACCCATACCAACGGCACTAAAGATAAATTGACCTTTATAGCTAGCACCCATCATTGTTGATTGGTTTTCAGCAGAGTCATTTAACCATACTAGGACATAAAGTTCAGCAGTATTAGCTCCTGGAGTTGCTCCAACGGTTAATGTTGCTGGATCCATAATAAGTTTTCCACTTCCACTAACTGTGTTTGGTAGAGCAAGTGCTTTACTTAAATCATGGGTATAAGTATATTTTCCTTCAGCATAACTTATAATTTGAGCTTTTAAGTCACCATTAGCTGTCATGGTAGTTCCTGTTTCTGTTGGAGTTGTTTCCATTGTAGTTACTGTGCCATCTAATTCAATAGCATCACTACCATTGTTAGTTACTGTTATTTTATATAATGAGCAAACTAAGTAACCACTTGAATCAACGCATTTATCTGTTGCTTCATTTAAGGCATAATTCATATTATTTGTTGCGTCCCCTTGTCCTTCTCTAAGTACTTTATCAGGAACAAAAGGAATTATTTTCTTGCTAGCATTTTCATCAGTTGGGAAAACTCTATCTACGGTTAATTCTGCATCAAATTGGTATGCAGTTAAATTAACATCGTTTTCTCCACTGCCTACTGAAGCTGAGAACCATGCAAATGTAGCACCAATAATGGCAACGATTAAGGTAGCAACACTAACTACTCCTAAAAATATACCTCTTCCTTTACTGTTTTCCATTATCTTTCTTATCCTCCTTTACTATAACAATAATATCAAAATATTATCTTTTTTGCAATATTTTTTATTATATTTTTGAAATATTTTTAAAAATAAAAGAAGGAAGTTACTTCCTACTTTGTTATGGACTTACTTGTGTTACTACAGCACCAGTCATGTAGTTTGAACCATCTGATGATGTTACCTTAAATGTACCAGAATAAGTAGCACCTGAATCATTAGGAGTTTGATCTTCACCAGTTTCATTAATATATAAAACTAATGAATATTTTGCAGTCGATGGAGTTTCTACACTACCTGCTGGAAGTGTAACATTAAATATATTTTTTGCTCTAGCACCTTCGGTATCTCCAACTGCTGGAACAGCACCACATGCAACAGTTTCTTTAGCTATACTATTTTCTTCTTCATATATACAGTAATATAGATTTGTAAAACCATTTGTAGTTGACTCTAAGCTTGCATATACCGTTTGTGGAATAGATGCAGTATTTTTTAGCGTAAACACATAAGTGCTACATAAATTATATACAGTTGGATTTTCTGATCCTTCTTCTGTCTTTGAAATACCAGCACATTTTGCAGTTGCTCCAGTTCCTGTTTGAACAAAAGATTGTTTCATTACATCTCCAGATACAGGTATCATATTATTTTTTATACCACTTACATCTTCATCTAGTTTTAGTGTTCCACTAACGTCAGCACCGGCAGCTTGTACTTTACCTGTATTACCACTAGCACTTGCAACGAAGTATGCAAATGTAGCGCCAATAATAGCAACGATTAAAGTGGCAACGCCTACTACTCCTAAAAAGATTCCTTTGCTTTTATTTTCTTCCATTTTTCATATCCTCCTTTACTATAATAATGATATCAAAATATTTTTATTTTTGCAATAGAAAAGAAAGAAAAAAGATACACTTTTGTGTATCTTAACATTATTATGCTTTTGCTGTAAGAGCACCAGTCATATTATTAGAACCATCAGCAGATGTAATACTTATAGTTCCAGTAAATGCTTTACCAGAATCAGCTGTTGTTTGATCTTTAGTAGTTTCGTTGATATACATTACTAGAGTATAAGTATGTGTACCACTTGTAGCTGGAATAAGTTGACTAAATATATTACTGTCTGTATTTCCAGTAGTTGGCATATTTCTACAAGCAACTTTTTCTGTGTCAGATGTACCTGCTTCACCTTCAAATATACAATATTTTAGGTTTGTAAATGTATTGGTATTAGCAGTTAATGATGCATATATTGTTTGGGCAATAGATGCTGTGTTACTTACTGTAAATTGATATATACTACATAGATTATATACTGTATTACCACCAGCCGCAGAGTAACCTTCACATCTTCCAGTTCCAGTTCCGGTTGCTGCCTCTGTTCTTTTATATGATGTTTTCATTATTTCTTCCGATACTGGTATCATATTTTGTCTATAGTCAACTACTTCTGATAAAGTTAAAGTACCAGCAACGTTAGCAGCACCAGCTTGTACAGCATTTTCTTTACCACTAGCACTTGCAACGAAGTATGCGAATGTAGCACCAATAATAGACACTATTAATGTAGCAACACTAAGTACACCTAAAAATATACCTCTACTTTTATTGTTATCCATCTTTTTTCATATCCTCCTTTACTATATTAATGATAGCAAAAAATTTACTTATTTGCAACATATTTTTTTCTTTTTTTAGGAAAAATATCTACATTTTTTTTATTAAAGAAAGAAGTAGTAATTGCTTACTACTTTAAAATAATGATAGTTGACTAGTTTCTGGCATATCTTCAAATACTCCCATCATTTTCATTTTTTCAATTAAAGTACTAGATACTTTACATCTATTTTGAAAATCTTCTATAGAAATAAAATCATGTTTTTTAGCTTCATTTTGAATGTTTTGAGCAACTACTCCACCTAGTCCATCTACGGCTCTGAATGGACACAATAATGTTTTATCATCTAATATTGTAAAGTTCTTAGCATCACTCTTCCTTATATCAATGGTTTTGAAGACAAAACCTCTTGCTGTTGCTTCTAAGGCTAATTTCAAAGTTTCTAAAATACTTGCTTCTTTATTCGTAGCATCATAATTTTTTTCCATTATTTCTAACATTCTATTTTTGATAGCATCATATCCTTTGACCATTACATCAAGATCAAAATCTTCAAATCTAGTAGAAAAATATGTTGCATAGTATATTATTGGATAATGTACTTTAAAATATGCTATTCTAAATGCGCTTATAACATATGCTGCTGCATGTGCTTTGGGAAACATATACTTTATCTTTGCACAAGAATCAATAAACCATTCTTCTATTCCAGCTTTTTTCATAGTTTCAACATGTCCTGCCCAAGTCTCTGGATCTTTGCTTGCTTTTCCTTTTCTAACAAATTCCATTATTTTAAATGCTTTAATTGGTTCTAATCCTTTATACATTAAATAAACCATTATATCATCACGACATCCTATTACATCTTTAAATGGTACTACGTTATTTTTTATAAGTTCTTGAGCATTACCTAGCCATACATCAGTTCCGTGGGATAATCCAGATATTTTTATAAGTTCAGCAAATGTTTTGGGTTTAGTATCTACTAACATTGATATGGTAAATGGTGTTCCAAATTCAGGAACTCCTAATGTACCTGTTTCATTCATTATTTGTTCTTTTGTAACACCTAAAGGCTCTGGTGATAAAAATATTGCCATTGTTTCTTTGTCATCAAGTGGGACATTTCTAACATCCCATCCTACTAAATCTTGTATCATTCTAAGTTGTGTCGGATCTGTATGACCTAATATATCCAATTTAAGAACATCTTGGTCAATAGCATGATAATCAAAATGAGTTGTTCTCCAAGCACTAGTGTCGTCATCGGCCGGATATTGGAAAGGGGTAAAATCAAATACATCCATATATCCTGGAATTACAACTATTCCTCCTGGATGTTGTCCTGTTGTTCTCTTAACTCCTGTACATCCAACAGCAAGTCTTTCTAATTCACATCTTCTTTTATTGGTTATTCCTTTGTCTTCAAAATAACCATGAACATAACCTAAGGCTGTTTTTTCTGCTACTGTACCTATGGTACCTGCACGGTATACATTATCAACACCAAACAATACTTTGGTGTATTCATGAGCTGCTGCTTGATTTAAATCAGAAAAGTTTAAATCTATATCTGGAACTTTATCAGCATTAAATCCCAGAAATGTAGCAAATGGCATATCTTGTCCATCTTTAATCATTTTTTCACCACATTTTGGGCAATATTTATCTGGCAAATCAAATCCTGTACTATATACTTTACCAAGTGGATTTCCATCTTCATCATTAAATATACTATGTTTACATTTACCACATCTATAGTGAGCTGCTAATGAATTAACCTCAGTTATTCCCATCATTGTAGCTACAAATGAACTTCCTACACTACCTCTTGAACCTACTAAGAAGCCATCATCATTACTCTTCTTTACTAGTTTTTGGGCAATTAAATATATAACATCAAAACCACCACCGATGATACCGCCTAAACTTTTCTTAACTTTTTTCTTTAACTCTTCATCACTAAATCCTTCTGTATCATCTTTTTTAATTCTATTAAAAACTTGTTCTTTAATGAATTCATCCCCTTTATTTATAGATTCATGTAGTATTGCAAAAGCTTTTTCTTTTGTATAGTTATTTTCTTCTTCTAAGTTTTTAGTAATGGTATTCAGAACTATATCTCCATATAATTCTTTAGCAATTCTTTCTTCTATATCAAATGGTAGGGGATCACCATACCATTCTTGAGCTTTAGTGTATACTAGGTTAGTAACTGTCATAACAGAATTTTCTATTTTTGGGGAAAAAGGTACTCCACCAGTTTCAATAATAACTTCTATTATATCTATCATATCGGCAATCTTATTTGGATTTTCAATTACTATTTTATGAGCTATCTCATCTCCTAGAAATTCAAAATCACTCATCATTTCATCAGTTGTTCTTAAATGTTGTGATGGAATATTAGTAATATCGTTTTTAGCAAGTGGGTGTCTTCCTCCACCTGGTACTTTCTGATTGATAATAATTTCACGATATATTTTATCGCTTCTAAGAATATGATGAACATCTCCTGTAGCTACGATTAATTTTCCAGCCATGTTTGTTGTTTCTACTATTTTTTTGATATGATTAGATAATTCATATTTATTTGCAAAATCTTTTGTTTGAAGTAAATGATCATATACTTCTAGAGGTTGTACTTCTACATAATCATAGAAATTAATAACATTGATTAATTCTTCTTCACTCTTAGTTCTAGCAGCATCAAAAACTTCACAATTATAGCATCCACTACCAATCAAAAGTCCTTCTCTTTTATCTTTTAGTTCACTTCTTGGTATTCTTGGTGTTTTATATAAATATTTGGTATTAGCTAAACTAATAATTTTAAATAGATTTTTTAGACCTGTTTTATTCTTAACAAGTAAATTGATATGGTAACATCTACCAAACTTATATATATCTTCTTTACTTACCAAACTATTTAATTCATTAATATTATGAATATTTTGTTTATCTACTTTTCTTAACATTTTATCTAAGACATAAGCTGTTCCTTTAGCATCATAATCGGCTCTATGGTGAGCAGTTTCATCAAAAGGAACATCATATCTTTTAACTAATGCTGATAAACTATGTCTTGCTTGGTTGGTATCTATAGCTCTACTCAATTCTAATGTATCAATTACACAATTAGTAAATTCTCCTAGTTTATATTTTTGATAACACATTTCAATAAATGAAGTATCAAATTTAGCATTATGAGCAACCATTGGGTAATCTTTAAACCATGCTATAAATCTTTTAATAGCATTTTCTTCATTATCTTTATCTTCTAACATTTCATCCGTTATATTAGTTACTTCAATAATTTTTGAATGTAATTTTTTACCTGGATTAATTAATTCATTATAAGTATCAATTATTTCTCCATCTTTAATAAGTACTGCACCTATTTCAATAATAGAGTCTTCTCCACCGGCATTAAATCCTGTTGTTTCAAGGTCGAATACACAATAAGTTGAACTTAATAAATCAGCATCTATTGGTCTTTTGCATATATTTATCTCATCATCTACCATGGTAAGTTCTGTTCCATATATAACTTTAAACTTATCATCTTCTTCTTTACCTTTATTGTAGTCTGTTACAAAGTGATAAGCATCTGGAAAACTTTGACAACCATTATGATCAGTAATGGCAATAGCTTTATGACCAAAGGCAATGGCTTGTTTCAATAACTTTTTGCAATCTGCTACCCCGTCCATTTGACTCATCATTGTATGGGTATGTAGTTCTATTCTTTTCTCTTCATAATTGTCACTAACAACTTCTAATGTTTTTCCTTCTGTTTCTGTAACATCTTTGTATTTGGTTATGAACACAAGTTCATTAGCATATTTATCCATTTCTACTTTACCATAGAAATTATACCATTTATTTTCTTTAATTAGTCCTTTAATTAGTTCATACTCTTTATCATCCTTAGTAAACATTTTAACAAATATACTATCAGTATAATCCGTTACTTTCAATGTAATAATTTTATATCCTGATTTAGATTCAAAAAATTCACTTCCAAATACCATACCTATAATATTAATATTATCTACTTCATACATTATATCTTTAATTTCTGTTACTTCACTTGATTTCTTTGCTCTATATGTACTTTTGGTTACTTCTTCTTTTTTACTAGAAGCAGTATTCATATTATAACTAGGTGTATATTCTACTACCTTCTCATTTTCTATTTGATTTATTAATTCTTTATTTCCATCTAAGGATAAATTAATATCTATATCTATATCATTAAATCCATAACATTTAAGTTTGTTTATAATATCATTCTTAATAGTAATTAAATTGGTACATTCTACTTTATTATAAGCATCTATTCTTAGTGTTTTATCTACTAATGTTATATTTCTATCTAAAAATACATTATATTTAGCCATATCTAATGCTATATCTTTTAAAATACTAGAAAAGTATTCAATTACTAAAGAATAGTCTATATCTTTAACATCTATATATAATCTAACGTTATTAAAACATTTTTTTAAACACAAAAGTAGTTCATTATATACTGATAATGGTAAAATAAACTTATTAGAAATAATAAAATCATACTGTTCATTATCATCATACACAATTACTTTTATAACATCACTATCTTTAAAATATGTATAATATTCTTCTTTTAAGCCAACCTCTTTTATTAATTTATTAAGTTTATCTCCCATACTACACCTCTAATAACATTTTAACATCATTAAATATTTTAGTCTATAAAATTAACTAATTAATATAAAAAAAGAGTTCTATTTTAAACTCTTCTTTAAGTCTTCTAAGTATTCTTCTATATTTGTGGCATCACTTCCTCCACCTTGACCAAAGGAAGGATTACCTCCACCATTACCATGACAAGATAGAGAAATGTTTTTAATTATATCTCCACAGTTAATACTAGTATTTTTACTCTTAGCTATAAAGTTAATATTATTGTTATTTATATTTGCTAGTAATATAAATAAATTATCATATTCATTAATCAAATTATCTATTATTTGTTTTAAACTATCTATTCCATAATTATTAACTTTCATAATTATAATATTATTTCCATTAATAACTTCTAATGATTCTTTAAATTTAGATAAATCTGCACTATCTCTTTGTACTTTTAATTCATTATAATTTTTATCTAATTCTTTTATTTTATCTTTAAGATTTTCTATTTCTAGTTTGTATTCTATTATAGCTTTATAACTATTTAATTCAATATTTTTTTCTTTATATTCAAATATTAAATCTATTTTTTCTTGATTAGCTTTAGTTATTAATTTATTAGATTTATCTAGTAATTTATTAACTTCTTCTTTATATGGCTTGATATAGTTTTCTAACATAGCTTTAATATTATCATTGGTAGTTCCTTCTATTCTATAAACATTGCTTCCTTTAGATTCTATACTTAATATACATATTTTTTTAATATCTTTAGTATTTTTGATATGTGTTCCTCCACATAATTCAATAGAGTCTAATATTTGTACTACTCTAACAACATCACCGTATTTATCTTCGAATAAAGCCATAGCTCCTAATTTACGTGCTTCATCTAAGGACATATATGTAACTTTTGTATCTACTTCTTGTTTTAATTTTGAATTAACATTGTCTTCTAGATTAATAATTACATCATCAGTAATTTTACCATGATAAATAAAATCAAATCTAAAAGTATTTTCATCTACCCTACTTCCTGCTTGGTGAACATCATTTCCAAGCATGTCTTGTAATGTTTTTTGAATTAGGTGAATTGAACTATGATTACATTGTGTTTTAAATCTTTTTTCTTTGTCTACTATAGCATGAACTTTATCTCCTACTTTAATTAAGTCCTTATTTACTTTTACATGTATTAAGTGTTGTTTATTAGGACATTTTATTACATCTATCACTTCAAGAGAATAATTTTCTCCTTTTATAATTCCTGTATCATTTACTTGTCCTCCACTTGTAGCATAAAAAGGATTATCTTCTAAAAATATATAACAATCTTCATCTGAAGAAGATACAAATTCATTATTTTTAATAATATTCTTAATGGTTGTATCTATCTCTTCCGTATCATATCCTACAAAGTTATCTTTTTCTTTATATCCTGCTAATAATTCATTTTGTACTTGCATTGTTGATGTTTTACTTTGATTATTTCTTGCTAATTCTTTCTGTATATTCATATATTTATTAAAGCCGTCTATATCTACTTCAAAACCTTTTTCTTCGGCATATTCCATTGTAAGTTCTATTGGAAATCCATAAGTGTCATATAGTTTAAAAGTATCTTCTCCACTTATTACTTTATTAGTACTATTTAAAAATATATTTTCTAATTTCTTTTCTCCACTAAGTAATGTTTTTTGAAATAAATTTTCTTCTTCTAATATTAATTTCTTAATAGATTCTTTTTTTTCTTCTAAATATGGATATATTTCTTTATAGTTTTCTACTACTACATTTACTAAGGAATACATAAAAGATCCTTCTATGCCTAATTTGTGTCCCATTCGATATGCTCTTCTTAATAATCTTCTTAAAACATAACCACGACCTAAATTATCAAACATTGCTCCATCTGCAATAGCAAAAACTAATGTTCTTATATGGTCAGCAATAATTTTAAATTCTATTTGTCCATTATATTTTATGTCTGTAATTTTTTCTATTTCTTTCATTATAGGTAAAAACATATCTGTATCATAATTAGTTTCTACTTCTTGCATAATACAAGCCATTCTTTCTACGCCCATACCTGTATCTATATTCTTACTAGGTAACTCTTTGTATTCACTTCTTGGTACGCCTTCTTTAGCATTATATTGGCTAAATACATTGTTCCATATTTCTATATATCTATCATTTTCAATTTCTTTTTCTAGTAATTCTATTCCTAAATTATTAGGATCATATTTTGGTCCTCTATCATAGAATATTTCACTATCTGGTCCACTAGGTCCTGGTCCTATTTCCCAGTAATTACTCTCTAGTTTAACAATATGACTTTCATCTATACCTAATTCTATCCATTTATTATAAGCTTCTATGTCGTCTGGATACACTGTTATATAAAGTTTATCTTTATCTATATCAAAATATTTTGGACTAGTTAATAGTGTATAAGCATACTCCAAAGCTTCTTTTCTGAAATAGTCTCCAATTGAAAAATTACCTAGCATTTGAAAGAAAGTATGATGGCGAGCTGTACGTCCTACACTTTCTATATCACCTGTTCTAATACATTTTTGGACACTGACAAGTCTTCTTGAAACCGGTACTTCGCTACCATCTAAAAACTTTTTAAGTGGAGTTACTCCTGCATTAATCCATAATAATGATTTATCATTATATGGTATTAAACTAGCACTTTCTATTTCTGTATGTCCAAGACTTTTAAAGTAATCTATATACATTTTTATTATTTCATTTCCTGTTAATTTTTTCATTTTACTCACTTCCTAATATTTCATTTAATCTTTGATAATATTCTTCAATACTACCATTATTGTTAATATAATAATCAGCATAGGCAATAGGTCCACCTTTAGCTAAGTTTTCTATTTCTGATACATCTCTATTACTTGCCTCTTCATTAGTTAATGGTCTAAATTCTCTTGTAGCTAATCTATCATATCTTATTTTTTTATCACATATAATGGCTATTACCATGAGATTATCTAATTCATTTTTTAATATTTTATATTCATCCCATGAATATAATCCATCTAAAACAACATTACATTTCTTTGATAATTCTTTTATTTTGGGTAAAAGTATTTTGGCATAAGCCCCCATACCAAGTTCACTTCTTAGTTTTTCTCTCATCATTTTTTCATTACTTGGTGTTATTTCTAGTCCACTTTCTTTTAGTTTGTCCATAGTTACTCCACCAAAATATACTTTTTCATATCCTTTATTTTCTAAATATTCACTTGCTACTGATTTTCCACTTCCACACATTCCTACAATTGCTATTATTTTATTCATATTAACCTCCTTAAAAAAAGAATTATCTCATTCCTATAGGAACGAAATAATTCGTGGTACCATCCTAATTTATACATAATATGTATATCTTAATTTATATAACGGTGTTCTTCCGGCGACTATTAATCGCATTAATAAAAGTAGCTTCAATTAACTAAGACTATCTATTTTCACCTACCATAGACTCTCTTTAAGTCATTTATTAATTTACTTATCTTTTACATATATTTATTCATTTGTTTCATCATTTGATTTACTTGTTTTTGTGATGGTGTTCTTCCCATTGAACTCATCATTGTCTTTATCATTTGTTCATTTATTGGTGGGTTTTTCTTTAGGTACTTTTTCATGAAGTGACGTGCTACAAAGAATCCTATAACCGCCCCTACAATAAGACCTAATACTAAATACAATATATCTCTTAACATAATTAGTCCTTTCTTGCATTATTATACTAATAATTCTTCTTTTTGTCTATCAATAATTAAAGAATCTAACCAAAAATAGTCATTATTTATAAAATCACATATAAAAATGTTATCTTCACTATAATATATATCATTTAAAAATATAGAATTCATATCATTAGTTTTTAAAATCAAACAAGTTCCATATATACTTAATTTACTAAAACTATTAGTTTTATATATGTGTAGATTATTATCTCTATGATAACCATCTTTATTAACATTTCTAGTATATATATATTCATTCAAACTAAATTTATTAAAATTTATAGCTACTTGTTTATAATACTTATATGATAATTTATTATCGTAATTATTAGAATAATATACTTCTTCCAAAATCTTATATAATCTATATGGCCATTTTTTATAGCAAAAAGT
>ULLM01014308.1_pt1 | contig 35620 bp, 29 predicted proteins | sample 1951431 | NCBI WGS metagenome assembly ULLM01 (sample SAMEA4835528, study PRJEB28245) | human gut metagenome | biome: gut microbiome; material: fecal sample | place: Denmark | collected 2008
TATTTATTGATTATGTTTATTTTGTTTTTGTTGAAACTTGTTTGCTTACTGTGTTTGATGGATAAACCTTGATAAGGCAACCATTGATAAGACGTTTGCTTTTTGCAAGTGAAATGCAGAACATAACAGCAAACACAAGTGAAACCAAAATTACAATGCAAAGATCAAGAACAAACATTGAAAGTGAAGCAAATGTGCTTTCTTTAATTAAAAGAATTTTAAGAGTGCTTGCAAAAACTTCAAAAATTGTTGCAAAGCATGTTGCAATTGCGAAAACACTGAAACATGTATAAGTGTTTGAAGCTTTAATCATTCCTGATTCTGATTTTTGAGTGTTAAAGAAAATTGCAAGTGCAAAGATGTTGAGAACCACAGCTAAAAATACATATGCAACAATGATTCCTGCAATGTGTTCATAAAGTCCAAGATAATAGTAAACATTAATGAAAACATAAAGTCCAACATATAAGAAAATTTTAAACCATGTTGGAGTTGCAAGGTTCTTTTTGTTTTCCACAAACATGAACAAAACATAAAGTCCAATCAAAACAATCAATAGAACAAATGCAACAACATAGTTGAAATGTTCTCTTTCAAGACAAGCTGGTGTTAAAACATTAAAAAGTCCGAGAAGAAGGAAAGTGCAGTGCACAAGTGAAAGTGTTAAAAGCATATAGATAAGTATTGTAACAAAACTAGTTTTTTTAATTTCTTTTTTCATTTTTTTTCACCTTTATTATGAAACAATTCTAACTGGAAGGATAAGGAACAAATAATCGTCACCTTCGCTTGGACAAATTGTGCAAGGAGCAATTGGAGATGTGAAGTTGATTTTGATGAAATCGTCTTCTATGTTTCTCATGCATTCGCTCATGTATCTTGCATTAAATGCAATTACAATGTCTTTTCCTTCAAGTGAAACTGTAATATTTTCTGTAACGTTTCCAATGTCTGATGCACTGGTGATTGTTAAAAGTTTGTCGTGAATGTCAAACTTAACAAGATTGTTTTTATCCATTCTTGCAAGAAGGCTTGCACGTTCAAGACCATATTCAAGTTGTTTTTTATTGATCAAGATTGTTGATGATGTTGATTGTGGGATAACTTGTTTATAGTTGATGAATTCACCTTCCAAAAGTCTTGTGATAACTCGTGTGTTGTTAACGTTTATCATGAGATAGTTCTTTTGAATTGAAAGTTCAATGTCGTCTTCATCATTGCCTTCAAGAAGTTTCGCAATTTCTCCAAGAGTTCTTGCTGGAACAATTGTAGAAAATTCTGCAGTTGTTGACTTGATTGGTTTTTTAGCCATTGCCAAACGATAGCCATCAAGAGCAACAGAAGTGATGTGGTCTTTTGCAATTTCAAACAAGCAACCTTTCAAAATTGGTCTTGCATCATCAAGAGCAACAGAGAAGATTGTTTTGTTGATAAGGTCTTTCAAGTCTTTTTGATTCATGATAACTTTTTCAGGGTTAACAAGGTCTTTAATTTCTGGGAATTCTTCAACGTTCATGCATTGAAGGAAACCCTCACTGTCTGTATATTCAATTTTAAGTGTTTTATTTTCTGTTAAACTGAGTTCGATTTGTTCACCTGAAAGTTTTTTAACGAAGTCTGCAAAGAATTTTCCAGGAACAACAACTTCACCTTCAATTTTAACATCGGCAGGAATGCTTTTTTCAATTGAGATTTCAAGGTCGGTTGCTGAAAGTGTTAAACAATCTTCGCCAGCTCTGAGTTTGATTCCTTCCAAAATTGGATTTGTGGTTCTTGTTGCAGTTGCTTTGATAACTTTCAAAACTGCATCGCTCAAGTCTAAGCCTTCACAAATAAGTTTCATATTTTTCTCCTTTATTTTTATATTATAACTTGTATTTTTAATTTTTGCAATAATTATTTGCCTTTAACCATTTGGCGAATGTCATTAATTTCGGTTGCGAACTTTTTGTTTGCATTCATGTCTTCATTAACCTTGGCTTTTGCATAGGTAACGGTTGAGTGGTCTTTTCCGAAAATTCTTCCAACTGCTTCATGTGGCATGTCAAGCATTTCAGAAATAAGATACATTGCAACTTGTCTTGCTTGTGCAATTTCCTTGGTTCTTTTTCTTGCAAGAAGTTCTTCTTTTTTAATGTTATAAAATTTGCAAACCGCATCAACAATTCTTCCGGCATCAAGTTTGCTTTCGTCTTCAACAACGATATTTTTCAATGCTTCACGAGCATTTTCAAGTGTTACAATTCCTTCACCAAGAAGTCCTGAATAGAAAACAGCTCTTGCAAGCATTCCTTCAATTTCACGAACGTTTGAACTTGGAACCCCGGCAATATATTCGATCACGTCTCTTGAAACATTATAGTGCTCAAGTTGTGCCTTTTTCATTAAAATTGCAATTTTAGTTTCAATGTCTGGAATCCCAATATCTGCCATGAGTCCCCATTCAAAACGAGAGCGAAGTCTTTCTTCAAGCGGATTAAGCTCTTTTGGTGGGCGGTCTGATGAAATGATAATTTGTTTTCCAGCCTCATTGAGGTCGTTGAAAGTGTGGAAAAATTCGGTTTGGACTGCATTTTTGCCAATGATGAATTGAATGTCATCAATAATCAAAACGTCTGCTTTTCTATATTTGTCTCTAAAGGAACCGGTGAATGAAGCAGAAGCACTTTTTTTCGAATCAAAAATAGAGTTTATAAGTTCATTAACAAACTTTTCACAAGTTACATAAACAACTTTAAGATTTGGCTTTGTTTCTGTGATATAGTTTCCAATTGCATGAAGAAGGTGAGTCTTTCCAAGCCCAACACCGCCATAGATGAAAAGTGGGTTATATTTTCCTGCAGGGTTTTCAGCAACAGCTTTGGCAGCGGCGGTTACAAACTGGTTTGAGCTTCCAACAACAAATGTGTCAAAAGTATATTTTGGATCAAATGAAGATGAAACTGGTTCGCTTGAAAAATCTTTTTCTGGTTCTTGTTTTTCAGGTGCTTTTTCTTCTTCAACTTCGTTTGCGACCCCACATTCCATGTTTGTGATGGCACTGTGAACTTGATTAAGTGCAGAAATAATTTCTTTTTTAAATTCTGGAGAAACAATTCGCTTTTTTTGTGAAATGCTTTGAGCGTTTAAAACAAATGTGTTTCCTTTAATATCAACTGGGTCGAGATTGACAACCCAAACATCATAGGAAACTTGACTTATCTTTTTGCTTGTCTGCAAAATTTCAAGTGCTTTTTTCCAAATTTCTTTAATGTCGATGTTATTTCCTGATGCGATGATTAAATCGTCTGTAAATTCTTGCTCCATTTTTACTCCTTAGTTAATAATCAAAACTTATTATATTATAAGTTCTAAAAAAAAACAAGTTTTTTACAAAACAAAATAAATGGTTTTGATAGACAAATTTACAAGGAAATTGTATAATTTAATCATGAAAATAAAAAGCGTAAAACTTGTGTCTTTCAGAAATTACGACTATCAGATAGTCGATTTTCCCATGCAAATAACTTTGGTGTCTGGCACTAATGGACAAGGGAAGACAAATTTGGTTGAAAGTGTTGTTGTTGCAGCAACAACAAAAAGTCCTCGAACAAGCAACATGAGCGAACTTGTGAAAGATGGCTCTGCTGAAACTTTGGTTGAAATTTTACTTGATCGAAAGTTTGGACAAATGAATCTTTCGTTTACAATCAATGCAAAAGGTGAAAAGAAGTTTTTTATAAATTCAAATCCAGTTTCAAAAATGAGTGATGTTTTTGGGAATTTGGTTGTTGTTTATTTTTCACCAGATGATCTTAAAATTGTTTCTGCATCTCCAGATAAAAGACGTGACTTTATGGACACTGACATAAGTGAGCTTTCAGGCTCGTATTATAACCTTATTCAACGATATAATAAGGTTTTGCTTCAAAGAAACAAACTTCTTAAAACCGAAAGAGACCGAGCCTTGCTTCTTGCACAAATTGGTGTGTGGGACGAGCAACTTGCTCAGATTGCATCGCTTATTATCAAAACAAGAAAATCATTTATTGAAAAATTGAAAGTTCCTGCAAAAGAAGCTTTGAAATATATTTCATCAAGTAAAGATGATCTTGAAATTGAATATGTTGGAGTGAAGGGAACAAGTGCTGAAGAAATTAAAGAAGAACTTTTGAAATCTTTAAAATTCAACCTTGAAAGGGATATTGAACTTGGATACACTTCGGTTGGCCCGCATCGTGATGACATATATTTTGAGCTTAACGGCAAAGATGCAAGAAATTTTGCAAGTCAGGGGCAACAAAGAAGCATCGTTCTTGCTTTAAAGTTTGCAGAACTTGAAATTTTTGAAAAAGAACTTGGTGAAGAACCAATTTTGGTGCTTGATGATGTTTTCAGTGAACTGGACACAACAAGGCAACGCAGACTTTATGAAAAAATGAGCAAATATCAAACCATAATTACGGGAACGCAATTTAAATTTAAACCAGTTTCAAATTATGAAACGATACGTGTTAAAGAAGGGGTTGTTAAGAGAAAAAGAGTGCTTTAAGTGGCACTTTTTTCTTTTGCGCCAAATTTTGCTTGTTTTCAAACATGATGTTTGAAGTTTTAAAAAAAACCAAACTAAAAACCGGGCTGAAATTTGAGTTTTAAGAAAATTATGAATAGTGTTTTACTGGCTGTGTTTATTATTGGTGTGATAAACAATTCAAAAACAAGGCGGTTTGTGCCATAAAGGGGCAATTTTGCCCTTAAAATTCGAAATATATATAATTATATTATATATAAGTTTAAAAATCGCTTGCGTGGGTAAGCATTTTTTGATATAATAAAGAAAGCAAAAAGATTATTGCTAATTTTATCAAAGGGGCTAAATATGGACGATATTAATGAAAAAGTTGAACAAGCATATGGTCAAGAGCAAATTCAAGTTCTTGAAGGTCTTGAACCTGTAAGAAAAAGACCGGGAATGTATATTGGTTCAACCGATGAAAGGGGGCTTCATCACCTTGTAACTGAAATTGTAGATAACTCTATCGATGAAGCACTTGCTGGATATTGCAACCAAATTGATGTTGAAATAAATAAAGATGGTTCTTGTTCTGTTACAGATAACGGACGTGGAATTCCAACAGGAATTCACCCAAAAGAAGGTAAAAGTGCTGTTGAAATTGTTTTAACAAAACTCCATGCTGGTGGAAAGTTTGGTGGTGGCGGATATAAAATTTCTGGTGGTCTTCACGGGGTTGGTTTGTCTTGTGTTAACGCACTTTCTGAATGGCTTGAAGTTGAAGTTTTCCAAAACGGAAACCACTATAAACAAGTTTATAATCGTGGAATTCCACAAAGAGATCTTCAAATTATTGGAAAGTCAGACAAAACTGGAACAAAAGTTACATTCATGCCAGACAGTGAAATTTTCGAAACAACAACATTTGATTTCGACATTATCAAATCTCGTCTTCGTGAACTTGCATTTTTGAACAAAGGAATCAAAATCATTGCAACCGATCACAGAGTTGATAAACAAGAAATCATGCACTATGAAGGCGGAATTGTTGAGTTCGTTGAGCAAATGAATATCAGTAAAGAAACAGTTTTCCCAAAACCAATTTACATTGAAGATTCAATCAAAGGTGGAGAAATTGAAATTTGCTTGCAATATAATGATAGCTATAATGAAGTTATTCATGCATATGCAAACAACATTAACACTCAAGAAGGTGGAACACACCTTGAAGGCTTTAAAAAAGCTTTAACAAAAGTTATCAATGACTATGGTCATAAACTTAATGTTTTGAAAGAAAGTGAAAAACTTTCAGGTGATGATGTTCGTGAAGGTTTGACAGCGGTTGTTTCTGTTAAACTTGAAGATCCACAATTTGAAGGACAAACAAAAACAAAACTTGGAAACAGTTTCATGCAAGCTGCAGTTTCAAAAGTTGTTTGCGAAAAACTTGGTGAATATTTTGAAGAAAACCCACGTGAAGCAAAAGAACTTATTTTAAAAAGTGTAACTGCTCAAAGAGCAAGAGAAGCAGCAAGACTTGCACGTGAAAACACAAGAAGAAAAGGAGTTCTTGAAACAAACTCACTTCCTGGAAAACTTGCAGACTGTTCTGAAAGAGATCCTAAACTTTGCGAAATTTATATTGTCGAAGGTGACTCTGCGGGTGGAACAGCAAAACAAGGAAGAGACCGTCGTTTCCAAGCGATTTTGCCTCTTCGTGGTAAAATTTTGAACGTTGAAAAAGCAAGACTTAATCGTATTTTGGAAAACAACGAAATCAAAGCAATGGCGACAGCTTTTGGTGCTGGAATTGGTGATGATTTCGACATTTCAAAACTTCGTTATGACAAAATTATTTGTATGACCGATGCCGATGTCGATGGTGCACATATCAGAATTTTGCTTTTGACATTCTTCTATCGCTTCATGCGTCCACTTCTTGAAGAAGGACATGTATATTCAGCGATGCCTCCACTTTATAAAGTTTCTCGTGGAAAACAAGATATATATTGCTATACCGATGAAGAAAAGGAAAAAGCAGTTGAAGACTTTGGCGGTGAATCTCGTTGTGATGTTCAACGATATAAAGGTCTTGGTGAAATGGACAAAGAGCAGCTTTGGGACACAACAATGAACCCTGCAAATCGTTCGCTTGTTCAAATTAAAATGAAAGATGCTGTTGAGGCAGAACAAGTGTTCACACTTTTGATGGGCGAAGATCCAGTTTTAAGACGTCAGTTCATTGAAGAAAATGCAAATCTTGTTACAGATCTTGATATTTAAGGTGAGATATGAAACAAGAATATAAAAATCATTATAAAGATTTTCTTGATAGTTGGGGATATGATGCTCAAGCTATGATGGCAATTGAAGAAATGAGCGAGCTTACAAAAGAACTTTGCAAGCGTCATCGTAAACGTGCCGACTATAAAGAAGAAGACATGATAGAAGAAATTGCAGATGTTTTGAACATGGTTGAACAACTTGAATATTTCTTTGGAGAAGAAAAAGTTGAAGCCGTTCGAGATAAGAAAATTGAAAGAACTTTAAAACGTCTTGCAGAATGGAAAGAAAAAAATATCAAAGGAGAATAAAATGGCAAAGAAACATGATTATAGCAGTGAATATGAGCAAATTGTTGATAACACAACAATCATTCCTGTTGAAATTGAAAACGAAATGAAAAAATCTTTCATGGCATATGCAATGGCTGTTAACGTTTCTCGTGCAATTCCAGATGTTCGTGATGGTCTTAAACCTGTTCACAGAAGAATTCTTTATACGATGTATGAAGATGGTTTAACAAATGATAAACCATTCCGTAAATGTGCAACAGCAGTTGGTTCTGTTCTTGGACGTTATCACCCACATGGTGACAGTGCGGTTTATGGTGCGCTTGTTCGTTTAGCACAAGATTTCTCAATTCGTTGCCCACTTATTGAAGGACATGGAAACTTCGGTTCGGTTGATGGAGATCCACCAGCTGCTTACCGTTACACTGAAGCTCGTCTTTCAAAAATCGCAGCAGAAATGCTTCGAGATATTGATAAAAACACAATTGACTTTGTGCCAAACTTTGACAGCACTCGTCAACAACCAACAGTTCTTCCATCAAGATTTCCAAACCTTCTTGTTAATGGTTCAGACGGAATTGCGGTTGGAATGGCAACAAACATTCCACCACACAACCTTGGTGAAGTTATTGATGCAACTGTTGCTCTTTTGCACAATCCAGACATTACAATTGAAGAATTAATTCAAATTCTTCCAGCTCCAGACTATCCAACTGGTGGTCTTATTCTTGGAACAAAAGGAATTGCAAATGCCTATACAACAGGAAAAGGCAACATTGTTGTTCGTGCGAGAACTGAAATTGAAGATGATGGAAACAGAAGCAGAATTATCGTTTCTGAAATTCCATATCAAGTTAACAAAGCTGAACTTATCATTGCAATTGCAGACCTTGTAAAAAACAAAAGAGTTGAAGGCATTGCCGACATAAAAGAAGAATCTGATAAGAAGGGAATGAGAATTGTAATTGAAATCAAAAACAATTATCAACCACAAGTTGTTTTGAACTATTTGTTTAAACACACCGACCTTCAAACTTCATATGGTGTAACATTCCTTGCACTTGACAATGGAACACCAAAAATCATGAACCTTAAACAAATTCTTTCTGCATATGTTGATCATCAGAAGAATGTTGTTACAAGAAGAACTCGCTTCGACTTGAACCGCGCTGAAGAAAGAGAACACATTGTTAAAGGTTTGGTTGTTGCTCTTGCAAATATTGATGAAGTTATCAAAATCATTAAAGCTTCAACCGATCGTCAAGATGCTTCAAGCAAGCTTCAAGAAAGCTTTCTTCTTTCAGATAAGCAAGCAAATGCTATTCTTGATATGCGTCTTCAACGTCTCACTTCTTTGGAAGTTGAAAAACTTAAAGAAGAACAAGAACAACTTTTAAATACAATTGTTGAACTAAAAGGAATTTTGGCAAGCGAAGATAAAATTAAAAATATCATTGCAACTGAGCTTCTTGAAATCAAAGAAAAATATGGCGAACCAAGAAAAAGTGAAATCACACAAGACCTTGCAAACATTGACATTGGCGACTTGATCGAACAAGAAGATGTTGTAATTTCAATGACACACTTTGGCTATATTAAACGTATTCCTGTTGATGAATATAAAAGTCAACATCGTGGTGGAATGGGCGTTACTGCACACAAAGCAAAAGAAGAAGACTTTGTTGAAAACTTGTTCATTTCAAACACACACGATGACATTATGTTCTTCAGTAATTTCGGAAAAGTTTATACAATCAAAGGATATGAAATTCCTGAAGGACAAAAGCAGGCAAAAGGTCGTGCGGTTGTAAACTTGCTTGAAGTTGCCGATGGTGAAAAAATCAACACCATCATGCCAATGCCAAAGCAAACCGAAGGATATTTGGTTATCGCAACAAAGAGCGGCATGATCAAGAAAACCGACATTAAAGAATATGCAAATATCAGAAAGAGCGGAAAGATTGCAATTTCACTTGCAGAAGGTGACGAACTTATTTCTGTTCAGTTCTCTAAAGGTGACGATGAGATTTTGGTTGCTTCAAACGAAGGAAAATGCATTAAATTCAGTGAAAATGATGTTCGTCCACTTGGAAGAGATACAATGGGTGTTCGTGCAATTGACCTTGCCGATGACGACTATTTGGTTGATATGATTGTTTTGAAACCAGACACACAAATTATCACTGTTTCTGCAAATGGCTATGGAAAACGTTCTCCACAAAGCGAATATCGTTTGCAAAACCGCCGTGGAAAAGGTGTCAAAGCTGGTGTATTCAATGCAAAAACTGGAAGACTTGTAAACCTTAAACAAGCAACAGAAGATGAAGATATCATGATGATTGCTGACAACGGAATCATCATCAGAACCCCAGCAAAAGACATCAGTGTTATCGGTCGTGATACTGTTGGTGTAAAGATTATGCGTCTTAAAGACAATGCAAAAGTTACATGTGTTGCAATTGCAGACCATATTGCTGAAGACTTGACAGATGATGGTGATCTTCACGATGATATTGAAATTTCTGAAACTTTCACAGATGAAAACAATGAACAATAATTAAAAATAAAAGCACCAAAATTTGGTGCTTTTTTTGTTTGTGAAAATATACACTTAAATTGTGTTTTTAAGCGTGAATATTTATCTATATTTTGAACTGTGCTTTTCTTGTTTTTGGGAAAATAGTCTTAAAAGATAAGCTTTCACTAAAAGTGCAATAAAAAAGCTCCAAGAGAAATTCTTGGGGCTTTTGATTTATTTATTTTCCGATTTTTGAAAGGTCGTGTTTTCCATAGAATCTGACATTTGAAATGTCAATTTTAAGACCTGAGTTTTCATTTTTTTCATTAACGTAATTGCTTGAATCTTGAAGTGAGATTGAAACTTTTGTTGGGTTTTGGTTAGATTCGATATAATCTTTAATTGGAACAGTAACTGAAACAGTTTTTCCTTTAACTGCGGAAACTGTTACAACGAATTTGTCTTCACTGTCTTTTTTATCTGTGTTTCTAAGATTTGAAAAATTGATTCTAAATTCAAGTTCTTCGTTTTGATTTGAATAGACATCAAAGCAAATTTTGTCGATTGTCATTTTATAAAGCCAGTCTGATTTGCCTTCAAAAGTAATGCTCATATATTGTGTTGCATTGTCGAACTTATTGTCGGTGAAGGTTGAAAGTTTGTCTTTAATTTCTTCGCTGCCTTTTGAATATATTGTATAAGAAACATCTTCTTTAAAATATACTGATGCATCTATTGGTTGTTCATTTTTGCCACAAGCTGTGAAAAGAAGTGGGCAAATGCAAATTAAAACTGCGAAAATAAAAGTAAATATTTTTTTCATCAGTTTTTGCCTCCGTCATTGATATAGAACATTCCAAGGGTTCCTTTTCCGCAATGACTTGTGATTGTTGCGCCTGCTGGAACAACAAGAATTTGTTTAAAAATGTTCTTAGAGTTTAAATATTCAACTGCTTCGTCAATAATTTCTGGTTCAAGAGCAGTTTGTGCAAGGCAACAAATAGATTTGTCTGGGTTTGGATAATCTTTCAATGTGTCATCGAAATATTGTTTCAAAACAGCAATCATTTTTCCACGTGGTTTGCCTGTGTTTTGCATTGCACCATCAACAAGTTGAATTCTTGGTTTAATTTTCAAAAGATTTGCACCAAGAAGGGCAACAGCTGAGCATCTTCCGCCTTTATAGAGATAGTCAACTTCTTGGATAATGAAACTTGCTTGAACAAAAGGAACTCTTTTTTCAACACGTTTTGCAATTTCGTGAAGTGGAAGGCCAGCCTTTGCAAGTTCGCATGCATAAAGAACCAAAAGACCAGTTCCGATTGAAAGACTTTTACCATCGACTGAAACAACTCTTCCGCCAAAATAGTTTGCGGCTGTCACAGAGTTATTATATGTGCTTGAAATTTTGCTTGAAAGACTGATGTGAAGAACATATGAGTCTGGATCTTTTGAAAGAACACTTTCAAAGAACACGCGATAATCTTCAATGCTGATTGCAGATGTTTTTGGAAGTTTTTTTGTTGCTTTAACATAGTCATAAATTGTCTGTTCGTCAATGTCAACTCCATCTTTATGTTCCTCGCCGTCAAGCATAACATAAATTGGAATAATAGAAATGTCATTTTCTTTGATTTGTTCTGGCAAAAGGTCGCAAGAACTATCTGAAGTGATGAATACTTTCATTAATTTCTCCTTAGTATTAGTGTTACTATTGTATATGAATTTTAAACAATTTGCAAGCGAACACCAAAAATTGCTTGCCAAATTGCTTGAAGCATGTTCTGACCATATTTAACCTGAATTGCAACTTTACCAACAATTTCAGATTTTTTTACAGTTCCGAACATTCTACTGTCAACAGAGCCGTTGCTTCTTTCGTCTCCAGCTTTGTTATATGCATTGCGATTGTCACCCATAACAAAATATTCGTCAGTTCCCATTTTGATTGTGAATTCGCCATCGGATTCAAGAGTGTCAACAAGTTTGTTTCCAAAACTGAAATATTCAGGATCGTTGTGTGTGTTTTGAATTTTTGTTTCGCTTTCTTTTGTATAGTTTTCAACAAGCTTTTTGCCGTTAAGATAAATGTCAACAACAAAATATGATTTAAATTCAAAATAATCAGTTTTTGTAACTCTGAAAGTCAGTGTGTCGCCAGGGGTTGCAATAATCCTTTTGATAATTTGCTTTCCGCTTTGAGTTTTTCCACCTTTTATCACAACAATGTCTTTATATGAAAATGTTCGGACAGAAGAAATATAAACAATGTCAGTATATGTTTCGCCGTCAAGCCCAGAAGCGGAAGCATTTATTGTTGGAAGCATGCTATATCCTTGAACTTCAACCGGAACAAGAACAATGTTAAATGTGAAAAGTGAAGAGATGAAGCAAATTGCAAAAATTATCATTGCACCAAGAACATATTTAAAAATTGTGCTTCCGGTGATAATTTCAATTGTTTTAATGATTTTTGGCTTTTCGTGTTTTTGATCTGTTTCTTGCAAAAGAACGTTATCAAAATTTTCTTGTGAATTTTCAGAAATCTGGCTGTTTTTAACATTATTTTCAACTGAATTTGCATTTTTTTCAATGATTTCTGCGTTTTTGTTTTCTGAAGATTGAACATTTTCAGAATTTTCCGCATTATCAAACTTGGCAATTTGGTTGCCTTCTTCACTTGCTAACAATTCATTATTTTTGTTTTCATTTTCTTGCATATGGCTATTTTATCACAAAGCCATGTTTAATGCAAATAAATATAAATCTATCTTTGACAAAATATGTCGAAAAAAATCATGACGTTGAGTGGTTAAAAATATTGACAAAAGATGATAAAAGTAAGAAAATATAATTGTTTGCTTCTGTAGCTCAGCTGGATAGAGCACGAGTCTTCGAAACTCGGTGTCGCACGTTCGAGTCGTGTCAGAAGCACCAAACAAAAATAATCCGAGCCGTGATGGTCGGATTTTTTTATTTAAAAAATTAATTTTTATGTTTACTATTAAAAACGAGTCTATTTTAAATGATAAAAACATAAAAAAATAATAACAGTCTGCTTTTTGATTGTTCAATTTTTTGTTTTATGTTATATTTGTTTCATGGAAAGACAAAAGCGGACTAAAAAAATTATTATTTTTGATTATGACGGGACTCTTTATAATGGTTCGGTTTTAACTGGTTGGGGAGATTATGTTGAAAACTTTTTAAATGGATATATTGGTGAAAAAGAAGCAAAGAAGTTCATAAAGCGACACGGTTTTGAAAGTTTTAATATTGTTGGTCAGGAACTTGCAAGTGCACTTATTCAGGATTTTGGCACGGCAAGAGTGTTTTATGACCATCAAGACAAAAATAATTATGTTTTAAAAGCTTCAGATTTAAAATATGTTGATTCTAGAATTTTGAAAGACTTGAAAAAATATGCCAATATTTACATTGTTTCAAATTCGCCAGTCAGTCATGTCGTGAGCAATTCAAAAAGAAATGGTTTTGACATTTCATTTGCTGATGGAATATATTCAAATCAGTTTAATCCCGAAGACGTTACTAAATGCGACATTTATAAAATAATTCAAGAAAAAGAAAATGCAATGCCAGAAAATGTGTTTGTTGTTGGTGATAGCGAAGAAAACGACATGAAACCAGCAAAAAGACTTGGCTATAACACACTTTTGGTTAAAGACATTAAAGAGTTGGAAAATGTTAAAGAATTTATAAATAATCCTGATATATATAAATAAGAATCGTATGCGTATAAAAATAAAAGGAGTTAGATATTGAATTTAACTCTTTTTTTGATTGGTTTTTTGTTGCACTTTTTCTCACGATTGAATAGGCTTTTGTTTGTGATATTTGCTTTACAAGTGTGTTTTTAATATGATATATATAAAGCAATAAGAAAAGGAGAAAGATTATGTCGAAGAAAAATATAATTTTTAAAATTGCAACTTTCATATTTTTTGCTTTTGCACCAGTGCTACTTTTGCTTTCGGCATGCGGGAATAAGGCACCAAAATATTACTACTTCACAGTTGATGCTCTTCCCTTGCATGTTTCAGAAGTGACAGTTCAAAATATAACTGGTGGCTATGGTTCAGATAGTAAAGGAAAATTCTTGGTGAAGGGTAAAGATGCTGAAATTAGATTTTTTATTGAAGAAGGATACAACCTTGGAACTTTGAAAGTTTTAAGCAATGGTGAAGAACTTACTATTACAGAAGAAGGCGAATATGCCTATAAAGCAACTTTCACACCAACAAAAGATTTTGCAATCACATTTGCTGGGGCTGTTGCACCAAAAGTTGCAAACATTCGTCTTGCAGTTGGAGATATGTCGTATCCAAGCTATCATGACAGAATCATGATTGAAATTGACAAGTATGAATTGTTCGGACTTGAAAAAGGAAAGATGAGTTTTGCAGAATTTAAAAATGTTGGAAGTTCATTTGCTCAAATAAACTATGATACACCAATTACAGTTTCAGTTTATACAGTTGGTGCATATGATTTCGCACTTTCAAAACAAAACAGTGTTCGCATTTTGAATAATGACGGCAATACAAACATTGGTTATAATGAGCAAGTTGAAAAGATTATTGATGAAGAAAACCAAAAATACGGTTATAAACACACAATCAGATTTTCACAAAATAACACAATTACAATTCATGACGAAGTTAAAGAAGAATATATAATTGATTTTGTTCATGACTGGGATAATGTTTCAATGAATAAAGATTTGTTCACTCTTTCAGTGAATGGCGAAATTCGTGCCAAAACTTCAGATTATGAACTTATTCAAGGTGTTGTTAGGTTCTCAGATTTCACAGGAACAGATCTTCCAAAACTTAAAATTGATTTCCTAAAATATGCAGATGAAAATTATAAAAACTTTTATGATGCTTTAACTTTTGATCTTGCTGGAACACAAGCGCTAAGAAGTGCAGATGGCTCATATGTTGAGATTGAATTTGACAAATATTATAATTATAATTTTGAATATGATCATTATGTTATTTCAACAAACGCACTTGAACTTTTGAAAACAATGGATATGGTTACAGAAAAAAGTTATCGAGTTGTTGATAAAATTGAAATGAATGGAGTTGAAGATTTCTCACAACATAGTTCTATTGATACTCCCGAGCTAATTAAAGATAAGTGTGTTGGAAGAGCAAACGGCGGAATCTTGTATTTCTTAAAAAATGAATATTTAACTTTCACAATTAATTTTTACAGTGAAGTTGATTACGAATTCGTTCGCTTTGGAGATGTTGTTGTAAATGTTAACAGCAGCACTACTTTGAACTCAGATGTTGTTGTAAAAAAAGAACAATATGGCTTTGATGGAGAAACAAAAGCAAGCCGATTTACAATCACAGTGAAAGCAAGTGTTGCAACTGAAAAAATAGAATTTTTCACAAACAATCCAGTTGCTTAGATTTGTTAAAAAAAATTTTAAATAAAAAAATAGAGAGAAAAAATCTCTCTATTTTTTTATGTGATTTTTAAGTTTAAAATTTCATTTGTAAAAAATGATACAAAAATTTATATTTTTTTACATTCAAATTTCAGTTTTTGATTTTTTCCCATGGAAATTCGCTTCGCCCAAAGTGTCCATAACATGCAGTTTGTTTGTAAATTGGTTTTAAAAGATCAAGTTCTTTAATGATGTTGTCTGGTGAAAAGTTAAAGTTGTCTGAAACATATTTATAAATGTTTTTAATGTTTGTTTTTTCGGTTCCAAAAGTGTCAATATCAATTGAAAGTGGCTTTTCAAGACCAATTCCATAGGAAACTGCAATTTCGCATTTATCAGCATAGCCGTGTGCAACAACATTTTTTGCAACATAACGTGCATAATATGCGCCAGAACGGTCAACTTTTGTTGCATTTTTGCTTGAAAAACAACCACCGCCAACTTTTGATGCTCCGCCATAGGTGTCAACAATAATTTTTCTTCCAACACAGCCAGAATCGCCAAAACTGCCCCAAATTGTGAATTTCCCGCTTGGATTTACAATAAATTTTGTGTTTTTTGCGATTTTTTCATAAGGGATAAGAACTTTTTTGATGACATTTTCATAAATGAGCTTTTCAATTTCATTTCGTGAAAGCTTTTCAGAGTGTGAAACAGACATTAAAACAACTGAAATGTTTTGTGGTTTATTGTTTTCATATTCAACTGAAACTTGGCTTTTTGCATCAGCAAAAAAGTCTTTTCGTGTGTGTCTGAAGTTTTCATATTCTTTCATAAGTGCATGGGCAATTGTAATTGGAAGGGGCATATAGTTTTCAGTTTCATTTGTTGCATAGCCATATACAATGCCTTGATCGTTTGCACAAAGTTTTTGTTTTACAACTGCTTGGTTAATGTCTGGACTTTGAATGCTGATTTGCTTTATAATGTGAAATTTGATTGAATATCCAATTTCTTTCAAAATTTTGCGAGCAATTGCGTTATAGTTTATTTTTGCTTGTGTTGTGGCCTCACCATAGATGAACAGCTTGTCGTCTTTAATTGCACATTCAACTGCCATCTGTGAGTTTTTGTCTTGGCGAAGTGCTTCGTCAAGAAATGCATCTGCAATGGTGTCGCAGGTTTTGTCTGGGTGTCCAATGTTAACGCTTTCGCTTGTGATTGTTCTTTTCATATTTTTTCTCCTTATTTTTCCATAAAGAGATGAAATTTAAATAAAAAATCCCATCGTTTGATGGGATAAAAATTCAAGATTATTTGTTCCCATCGAATCAGCCTTTAGCACCTTGCATTTTGCAGGTTGCTGTGTGGTCATTGGGGCTGTCCCTCGCACACTCTTTATGGATAAATATAATTTTAAACACAATGCATTTTTTGTCAAGCATAATTTTGAAAATTTATTTTGCAAAGAGGCGAGAAGTTGAAAATAACAGGCTTCGTGAAAAATGTTTATAAGATAAAAATTGATTTTAATTTTGTAATAAAATGTAGTTTTTTTAAGCGAAATAATATTGATTTTGCATTTTTTATAAAACACGAAACAAAAAAAGAAAGCAAAATTTGCTTTCTTTTGAGTTTTCTATTTTGGAAAGTTGGGTTGTTTTTTGAGTTCTTCATATTTGTCAAAAATGTCGTTATATGCGCTCATTTTTTGTTTCACCAAATCAAACTCCCATGGTTTAACACGGTGGAACCAATTTCCTTTCTTTCGAACATTGCAGAAGTGGTGAACAACAATTTCTGGATAATATTTGTCTTTGCTGTTAAAAATCATTGGAAGCATTTTCTTTTTTGAAACGCTTCTGTTGAGAGCGTCTTGATCCGTATAGAGCATCTTTTTATAACGGCAAAGATTTCTTGCTTTTTCAAACATTTTTGTTTCGCGAATCATTTTCATGTTCAAAAGAAGAACGCCAGAGTTGAAATAGGTTTTGATAATTTTCCAACGTGATGGGCTTGCCCAGGTGAATGCATCTTTAACGCATGCAATTTCAAAGTCTTCAATGTCTTGGTTAAATAAAAGTGAAAGGTCGCGGTTTATCATTGTGTCGGTGTCAAGATAAATAAGTTTGTCTGGAATGCCATCAATTTCATCGGCAAAAAGACGAAGCATTGCATATGGCGTGAAATGGTTTTTAAGGTTCACACTATCAATCATTTGTTCTCTGAAAAGTTGTCCAACATCAAAAAGTGTAACCTTGCTTTCTTTGTTCACTTCTTTCAAAAGTCCTTCAATAAACTTTACTTGTTCTTCTGAAATTGGTTGAAACTTTGGGTCTCTGTCGGTGAGGTCCATTGTGAAAAGATACATTGAAATTGGGTCTTTTGTGTGTTTCAAAATTGTAAGGGTTGAAAGTGTCCAACCGGTGAAAACATATTTGTTTCCACAATATAAAATGTTAATCATAAATTCTCCTTATTTGTTAGGGCAGAAAGTTTCTTTAATGAATTGCTTCTGTTTTGCAAAAGCGTCTGCTTCATATTCGTTTTGTTCTTTTGGTGTCATTTCGCTCATATATTTTCCAGTTTTTTCATCATATGAAAGTGAAGAAAGTGGAATGCCTTTCAAAAGAATTTTGCTTGGTTTTGAAATGAAATGACGTGGGGGATAGAAAAGACCAGTTTTAAGATTTCCGTTAAAGTCAATTGCGGCAAGGGCAACAATGTAATGTCCTGAGCTTTCGCCACCAACTTCATTTAATTTTTCAATATAAACATTTAAAAGTTCTTGATCGGAAAGTTCTTTGCCTTTAAAACGGCGAACAAGTGCACCTGGTTGATCTTCACTTTTAAATTTGTCAATGATAAGCCCACTGTCATTTGCAAAAACTGGAAGCCCAGTAATTTTGTGATATGCCAGTGCTTTGATAATTGCATTTTCGGTTTCGTTTTTGCCGTTTTCTTCAACTTTTTCATCAATTTTGATTTCTTTAAGACTTGTTGTTTTAAGCCCGAGTTCGTTGCAAGCTTCACTGTAAATTGCAATTTTTCCTGGATTTGTTGAAGCGATTAATATTTTTTGTTCCTTTTTGATGACTTTTCCGTTTTCAACAGTCCAAATTTCGGCTATTGGTTCGTTTAATGTTGCTTTTCCTTCTTGAATTCTTTTTTCGTAAATTTCAAGAGCCTCTTCAGGGTTTGCAAAAACGTGGACACAGTTTGGGTTTTCTTGTTGTCTTTTCAAAATGCGAGGAAGAACAACTTCTTTGCTGTCTATAAAATTGATGACAACATATTTTGGCTTAAAGTCTTTCAAAAGTTCATAGATTTCTTCACGTTCAGACAATCTTGCATTTGTTGCATCAACAACAATCTCATTGCATGTTTGAATTTCATTTTTGATTTCTTCATGAAATTTTGCAAAAACAACTGGGTTGTCTGCAGAAGAATAGTTTTTTTGAATTATTCCTTCATCGGATAGTTGCTGCCTTATTTTGTCGAGTTCAATAACATTTGCTGTGCTTAAATTATTTTTAGCAAAAGTGCTTTTCCCAGAACCTGGAAGACCGATCGGAAGATATATTGTTTTCATGTTGTTCTCCTTTTAAAAAAAATTATATCATGTTAAAAATTAAAAAACCACAGATTTGTGGTTTTTAAAAAAATTTGTATATTTTATCGAAAAAAAGCTTTGTTGTGAAAGATGAATTGTTAAATTAAATTGCGAAAGGATCATTTTTTAAAGCATCTTCAATTTCTTGTCCATCTTGTTTTAATTTTTCAAGTTTTTCTTTAAGCTCGGTTTCAGAATATGCAAAGATTGAAGGGTTTGCAAGAACAAGACTGTCAAGGTCTATTTTTGGATATCCATATTCAGTTAAAATCTTGCAATTGCATAAAAAATCTTGAGCAGAAAGATTTTCAAATTCTGGAGCAATGTTTAAAATGTCATCTGCTTCGTTTTCTGTTAATCCAATTCGATAAAGAAGAATTTTAAGTTCGTTTTCCATTTTTTTTATTCCTTTTCAGATTCTTGATTTTCATTGATATAGTCAAGTTCGGCTTTTGATAATTTGATTTTTTTATCGCTGTGAAGGTTGAATTGTTCAAGCAGGTTTTGAAGATTTTCACTATTAAGGCGATATACTTTGATAAGTGACTCACTATCAATTCCATAGTATTGTTCAAATTGTTTTTCTTCTTGATAAAGATCACCAATTTTAACTTTGTGTTTTATAGATTTTAAATATTGAAGCCTTGCAAAAACCTTGTTCTGATTTGTCATATACCATGCCTTTTTAGAAAAAAGTTCTTCATCGGTTGCAACGCTTCTTGCGATGATATACCTTGCTTTTAAAGATTTTTCTGGTGCTGAAACAATTTTTGGATCATAGCACACAAAACTTGGATCAATTCCAATTTCTTGAAGAATTTTGTTTTTTGCATGAAGAGATTCTGGTGAAAGACTGAGAATTGTTGACCAATTCTTGATTGCATCACATGCTTGATCTCTTGACAGATTGAATTCGTTTGCAATGAAGTTTGCTTTTTGCAAGATGCTGTCTTCACTGTAACAGAGAAGGCAAGGGTTTTGTTTTAAAAGTTTTACAAAATCATTTTTCTTGAAACCGAAATTTTTTCTGAAAAATTCTTCTTTTTGCAAAATTGTTTCGTTTGCAGGGCGGAAAATGAAAGCATCATGAAGCAAAAGTTTTTTAAACTCATCACGTGTTAAACCGAAATGCTCAATGTAAAGTGTTTCACGTTCTTTAAACATGTCATAAGAAATGCCAATAAGTGATGGTGTTGCAACAATCATTCTGCCATATTCAGACGCTGAAATGCCATATTGTTTTTGCAAATTGTGAAATTTATCAAGAATGTTTTCTTCTGAATATGAAATTGCATTGGCTCCGTTTTTGATCATTTTTTTGAAAGATTGTTTTGTGAAGCCGAATGTTTTTTTATAAAACTCAAACTTGCCAAGAACATATTGTTGTGAAAGGGAAATTGTTGATGGAAAAACATGAATTATTTTTAAAAACTCATCATGAGAAATGCCATATTCGTTTTCATAAAATTTTGCTTTTTCTTCGATATATTCGTTGGATATTTCGCCAAGTTTTTTAATTTGAAATTGTTTTGATGAAACTTCTTCAGGAGAAAAACCCCAGTTTTCAATTAAGATTGTTCTTGTGTCCATTTTTTGCTCCTTATTATATATATTTTATCATATTTTAAGTCGTTTGTATATAGTAAAAAAGAAAGTTCTTTTTGAACTTTCTTTATGTTTTTTTCAAAAAATTTGTTTTGAAGACATGAGAAATTAGTTTTCAATATCTTCGTTTTTAATTTGATTTTCAATTTCTTTTTTATCAATTTGTTTCATGTGCTTTTTGATTTTCTTTGTTTCTTTGATAAGGAAATACCACAAAACAATCAACACTTGAATTGGAATTGCGATAATGAAAATAAGCCAAAACTTGTCAATTCTAACTGTAAGATAAACCGCTAAAAACCCAGTCCAAAGAACAATTGTGGCGAAAATTCCACTTACCCATTTAGGACTCCAAATTGTTGTTAACACAAGATTTGCAATTGCTCCAACTGGAAGAGCATAGATGAATGCGAGATATGCTGAATCTCTTATGCTTGTATAAGACAAAACGACAAATACAATGCAGGCAACAAGCCATGCAAGCCCACATGCAAGACAGTTGATGATGAAATGTTTATTTTTAAATGCACGTTTAAGAGAAAACGGAATTCTTTTTTTGTCTTCTTTTTTGCAAAGAAGTTCATCAACTGAAACGTTATAAATTTCAGAAAGTTGCTTTAAAACAAATGCATCTGGAACAGCTTCACCACGTTCCCATTTTGAAACTGCTTTGTCTGAATAATTGAGTTTTTTTGCAATATCAAGCTGGGTGAGACCGCTTTCTCGCCTAAATTTTACAAGATTTTCTGAAACAACTTTTTTAAATTCTAATTCTTCCATGTCATTATTATAACATATAATTTATATGTTTTCAAGCATTTTTGCTTGATTTTTGCCCGAAAAATGGTCGAATTCTACTGTGGGTAGAGTGCAAAAAGAGCAACTCTACTGATTGAAATTAAGCAGTATAGTGACAAGTCGTGCAAGTAGGTTTATTTTTTTTAGGAAAAAACATATAATTTGGCTATAAATTGAAAAATGCAAAAACAAGGAGACGATAAAAAATGAAAATCGCTATTTCAGCAGAAAGCACAATTGACATGCCAAAAGAACTTCTTGAAAAATATGACATTCATACAGTTGCTTTCACAATTTTGCTCGGAGATAAACTTGCACTTGATGGTGAAATCACACCTTCTGAAATTTTTGAATTTGTTGGGCAAACAAAAATTTTGCCAAAGACAAGTGCTGTTAACGAAGAACAATATAAAGAACATTTTGCTTCACTTAAAAAAGAATATGATGCAATTCTTCATTTCTCACTTAGCAGTGAAATGAGCAGTGCATATCAAAATGCGGTGCGAGCAAGTGAGCAATTTGAAAATGTTCATATTTTTGATACAAGATCACTTTCAACAGGAATTGCTCTTCAAGCAATTTATGCAAAGAAGCTTGTTGATCAAGGTCTTTCATTTGAAGAAATCATCAAGAAAGTTGATGAGATCATTCCACACACACAAGCAAGTTTTGTTCTTAAAAAACTTGATTATCTTTATAAAGGTGGCCGCTGCTCATCTCTTGCATATTTTGGTGCAAACCTTCTTGGACTTAAACCGCAAATCATTGTTAAAGATGGTGCAATGAAATCATATCATAAATATCGTGGAACAATGCAAAAGGTTGTTGCAGACTATTGTCGTGATACTTTGGCAGAGTTTAATAACCCTGACACAGATGTTGCATTCATTACATATTCATCTGCAACCGATGAGATGATTGCAGAGGCTGAAACCGCTCTTAAAAATGCAGGCTTTAAAACAATTTATAAAACATTTGCTGGTGCAACTGTTTCAAGCCATTGCGGTGAATATTGTCTTGGAATTTTGTATATAAACAAAAAATAGAATTTGGAGAATGAAATGAAAATTGCAATTTCATCTGAGAGTTCTGTTGATCTTGACAAAGTTTTGCTTGAAAAATATGACATTCATGTTATCCCATATCAAATTCTTTTGGGAGATCAAATTGAGACTGATGGTCAAATTTCTCCGGAAGAAATTTTTGATTATGCACAAAAAAATAAAATTTTGCCAAAAACAAGTGCTCTGAACTCGGAAGAATATAAATACTTTTTTGAAGAATTGTTGAAATCATATGACAAGGTCATACATTTATCTTTAAGCTCGGGCATAAGCTCAACTTTTTATAATGCAAAAAAAGCGGCTGAAGAGCTTGAAAACGTGACAGTTATAGATTCTTCTTCACTGTCAACGGGAATTGGGATAATGGCAATTCGTCTTCGTGAATTGCTTGAAAGTGGAATGCCAGAAGTTGAAGCAATTGAAACCATTAAAAACATGAAAGTTCAAGTTAGTGCACTTATAAGTAAGCTTGACTATATGTATAAGGGTGGGCGTTGTTCGTCTCTTGCATATTTTGGGGCAAACCTTTTGAAACTTAAGCCAAGAATTGTTGTTCTAGATGGAAAGGTTAAAAGCTCACACATATATCGTGGAAAATTTGAAAAAGCAATTAAAGATTATGTTCTTGACACTTTAAAAGAATTTCCAGCAAAAAAAGAATTTGTATCAATAACATATACAACAGCTTCACAAGAATTGTTAAACCAGGCTAAAGAAATTTGCGAAGAACAAGGTTTTAAAAATGTTATTTTCACACAAGCGGGTGCAACGGTTTCATGTCATTGTGGAGAAAACTGCATTGGAATCATGTATGAGTGTTTAAAATAGGGGAAATATGAAGAACCTTAAAAAAAACATTATTCTTGTTGGTGACTCAATTTCTAAAGGGCTTTTTGATCATATGAGTGTTAGAAGGCTTGAAAGAAATGCAGTTGACATTATCAATGAAACCTATGGAATTTTAATTGAAAGTCGCTCGGTTATTGGACAGATACTTAAAAGGACAAAAAAAAGAAAAATCTCACTAATATGTGAGATTTTTTTATGCAAAAATATTGGTTTTGCATTTTTGTTTTTGTTTTTCAAGAATTGATGATGTTAAAGTGAAAGAAAAATGCAAAAAATAAAAATATCAGCTTTAAATTGCTGATATTTTTTCATTTTTATTAAAATTTTACAAATTAGTTTTCAGATTTGCTTTTAACATATGCTTTAACTTCTTTTTGAAATTCTTCTTCAGTGCCATTATTTAAAATATAATGGTCGGCAATTCCGATTGGCCCGCCTTTTTCAATATTCTCAATTTCAGCATAATCACGTGAACGTGAAACTTCGCTTGTCATTGGTCTGAAAGTTCTGGTTTCAAGGCGTGCTCGGCGAAGTGGGGCATCGGTTGCGATGCACAATACTTCAAAATCGTCACCAAATTCTTCTTTTATAATTTTATATTCGCTCCAAGCATAAAGACTTTCAATAACAACGTTCCCTTTTTTGTGTTCTTCACGAATTTTTGGCAAAAATACTTTTGCATAAATTCCTTTGTCGCCAGTTGAACGAAGCATTTCACGGGCTTTTCTTTCATTTTCTTCATTAATTTCAAGGCCGAGCTCTTTCATCTTGATGAAAGTTGCTTCTCCAAAATATATTTTATGCCACCCAGCACGAACAAATTCGTCAACAGCAACACTTTTCCCGCTTCCGCACATTCCAACAACAGCAATAATTTTGTTTCCCATTTTCTTTTCTCCTTGAAAATATTATAAATTGTTTTTTATTTAGTTGTAAACTTATATTAAATTTTTCATTATGTTTGGAAATTTTGCACAAAAAATGTATAATAAAACCATGAAAAACACAAAAGAAAAATTTATGCAAAAGTTAGACATCGTTGAAAATTTTTTATTCAAAGCACATTCTTGCATGTTTTGTGATTGTGAGTGTGAAGATGATGAATCTCGCATTTGTTCTCGTTGCAAACAAAATTTAGATTTTATTGGTGATAGATATTGTTTAAAATGCGGTGCAAAACTGTCTGGAGACTATGACTATTGCATAGAGTGTAAAAGTGAAGAGCATGAATTTGACAAGGCGAGAAGTGTGCTTGTTTATAATGAAAAATCTTCTCCAGCGATATTGAAATTTAAATATGGTGGAAGAAAAGCATTTGCAATTCCACTTGCAAAACTTCTTGCAAAAAGATTTGAAACTGTTGACATTGTTGCTGATGTTGTAACCTTTGTTCCAATGCCAAAAGAAAGAGAAAAGGAAAGGGGATATAATCAGTCGTTTGAATTGTGTCGTGAGTTTTCGTCTTTAACTGGAATTCCAATGGTGAGTGCTCTTGAACGTGTCAAAAACGTAGAGCGTCAAGCTACACTTGGGAAAGCTGAACGAATCAAAAACTTGCAAGGCAGTTTTAAAGCAATCAATAAACAAGATTTTAAAAATAAAGATGTTTTGCTGATTGATGACGTTGTGACAACCGGTGCGACTGCATCTGAGTGTGCAAAAACTCTTTTAAAGGCGGGAGCAAAAGAAGTGTCGGTGCTCTCTATTGCAAAAACTCCAGCTCTTTTGTCGTGAAAAAAGTGTAAAAACTGACACAAAAATGCAAATAAAAGTGTTGAAGTTTTGCATTTGCCTTTACTTTTGATATTATTTATTATATATTGTTATATGGAGATACATATATGGGACTTTTTAGTTATTTTGCAAATTTTGATAATAATAGAAGTTTGAAAAAACTTGAGAAAATTGCTTCACAGGTTGAAGCTCTTGATGTTAAATATTTTTCAATGACAGATGACGAGCTTAAAGCTCAAACTGGAGTTTTGAAAGAACGCCTTGCAAATGGTGAAACACTTGATGACATTTTGCCAGATGCTTTTGCGGTTGTTCGTGAAGCTGCATATAGAGTTTTGAAAATGAAACACTTCCACGTTCAAATTCTTGGTGGAATTGTGCTTCACCAAGGTCGTATCGCAGAAATGAAAACTGGTGAAGGAAAAACTTTGGTTTCAACTTTGCCTGCATATTTGAATGCACTTTCTGGCAAACCTGTTCACATTGTAACTGTCAACGAATATCTTGCAAAACGTGATGCAGAGTGGATGGGTAAGATCCATCGTTTTCTTGGGCTTAAGGTTGGTGTTGTTTATTCAAATCAGGATCTTAAAGAAAAGAAAGAAGCATATGACGCAGACATTACATATGGAACAAACAGTGAATTTGGGTTTGACTATCTTCGTGACAACATGGCACTTTCTCGTGATCAAATGATGATGCGTGGGCTTGAATTTGCAATTGTCGATGAGGTTGATAGCATTTTAATTGATGAAGCAAGAACCCCACTTATTTTGTCTGGTCCAGCGGGAGATAGCTGTGAGAATTATGAGACAGCATGCCGTTTTGCAAAAACATTGAAGAAAGATGATGTTTTGATTGATGAAAAGAAAAAAACAATTCACCTTACGGAATCTGGTGTTTCAAAAGCAGAAAGATTTTATCATATTGAAAACCTTTCAGATGTTTCAAACACCGAAACAAACCACGATATTAACAATGCGATTCGTGCACGTTTCATGATGAAAAAAGACAACGACTATATCGTTGTGAATGGCGAAGTATTAATTGTTGATGAATTTACTGGACGTGTAATGATTGGCCGCCGTTATTCTGATGGTCTTCACCAAGCAATTGAGGCAAAAGAAGGTGTAAAGATCAACGCAGAGAACAAAACTCTTGCAACTGTAACCCTTCAAAACTTCTTTAAAATGTATACAAAAATCAGCGGTATGACAGGAACTGCGAAAACTGAAGAAGCTGAATTTAGAGATATTTATGGCCTTGACGTTGTAACAATTCCAACAAACAGCCCTGTTCAAAGAATTGATAAGCCAGACAGTTTCTATTTCTCACATGATGCAAAAATCCGTGCAATTTGCAATGATATTAAAGATTGCTATGACAGAAAACAACCAGTGCTTGTTGGCACAATCACTGTTGAAAAATCTGAAGAACTTTCAAAACAGCTTAGAAAGCTTAAAATTCCACACAATGTTCTTAATGCAAAGAACCACGAACGTGAAGCTGAAATTGTTGCTCAAGCTGGACGTCTTGGTGCTGTTACAATTGCAACCAACATGGCTGGTCGTGGAACAGATATCACCCTTGGTGGAAATGCAGAATTTAAAGCAAAACAAGAAATGAGAAAACTTGGCTATGATGAAGAACTCATTGAACTTGCTTCTTCATATTTCGCTGTTGAAAAAGAAGAAGAAAAACAAGCAAGGCAAGTTTTCCAAAACCTTCTTGAAAAATTTGGCGAAGAAGTAAAGAAAGAAAAAGAACAAGTTAAAGAACTTGGTGGTCTTAAAATTATTGGCACTGAACGTCACGAATCAAGACGAATTGATAACCAGCTTCGTGGTCGTTCTGGTCGTCAAGGTGACCCTGGAATGTCAATTTTCTATATTTCAGCTGACGATGACCTTGCTCGTGTTTTTGGATCAGATCGTCTTAAAAGAATGGCAGAAATTCTTAAACTTGATGAAGACACTTCAATCAATTGGAAATTCTTCTCAAGAAGTGTTGAAACCGCTCAAAAACGTGTTGAAGCACGTAACTTCTCAATCAGAAAACAAGTTGTTGAATATGACAATGTTTTAAATCGTCAACGTGAAGAGGTTTATAAAGAAAGAAACCGCATTTTGGACGGTGAAGATGTCCATGGAAAAATTCTTGAAATGATTCGTGAAGTTGTGAACAATGCAGTGCTTGAATATGACAATGACAAGCAACCAGATGAAGTTGACAAAGAAGCTTTCAACAACGAACTTGAAAATCGTTTGCTTGAAAAAGGAACATCTTTCATTACAGATGAAGTGTTAAATCGCTATTCAACTCGTGAGCTTGCAGAAGAGATATATTCACTTGCTGCCGCACGTTATGAAAAAAAGAAAGAAGAAACCGAAGCAGACGGAATTGAATTTTGCAAAGTTGAAAGAGACATTCTTCTTCGTTGCATGGATAAAAAATGGATTGACCATATCGATGATATGGAAATTCTTCGTCAAGGTGTTGGACTTCGTGCATATGGAAACAAAAACCCTATCACTGTTTATCAACAAGAAGGCTATGACATGTTTGAAAACATGATTTCTTCAATGCGAATGGACACTGCAAACATTATGATGGGTATTAAAATTATCAATGGAAGCAAACAACCACAACAAAGAAAAAATCCTGCTCAAAACCTTCGTCCACAAGGAACAGTTGTAAACAAAAACAAGACTATTGGCCGAAATGACCCTTGTCCATGTGGAAGTGGGAAGAAGTATAAGAACTGCTGCGGTAAGTAGTTCCGCCTCTCTCCGAGCCGGCGGGACTATGAACCACACCTTTATTCATCTTTTCGGCTAAAACCCCCAAACAAGAACCCCGATGTAACGCAAGATACAATCGGGAACCCTGTTTGGGGGTTTTAGCTCAAAAATATAAACAAACCTGCTACTTGACCACACGGAATTGATAAAGTAAGTATAGATTTAAAGTTTTTATTTGTTGTTTGTAATTATCAAACTACATCATCACTAATCACTATTCACTTTTCACTAATTTTCGCTTTGCCCTTTATCACGCTTTAAAATTGGTAAATTGATTGCGATTTTTAAATATTTTTTGAAAATGAAATATCAACACAATCTCGAATGATTTTTTAATTAAAAGATTCTAAAAAGACAAAAAATAAAAGCACTCGTTTTGAGTGCTTTTTTCATTTTATTTTAAGAAACCTTTGATAATTTCGTTTTGAGCTTCTTCTTCTGAAAGCCCAAGAGTTTGAAGTTTGATAAGTTGGTCTCCAGCAATTTTTCCAATTGCGGCTTCATGAATTAATGTTGCATTAATGTTTTCTGCTGTAATCTTTGGCTCGCTTATGATTTGAGCTTTATCCAGAATGATTCCGTCACATTCAACGTGTCCAAAACATTCATTTCTTCCGTGAAGGTTTGAAACAAATTTTTGACGAGAAGAATCTTTTGCAACACTTCGGCTTATAACTTCGACACTTGAATTTTTGCCTTTCAAAACAACATCAAAAGCTGTGATTGCTTTTTGTTTTTTGTTGGTTTTAATTTTTTCTTTAATGATTAATTTTGTGTTGTCGTCTAACACTGCTTTTGTTTTTCTGTTTGAATATGAAACACCGCCAATTTGAATTGTTTCCATTTCAAACTCGCTTCCACTTTTCATATAAACTTCGGTTGTTGGGTTTAAAACTTTTTCTCCTGAGCCTATGCCAACTCCAAGATGTTTTTCAACATATTTAACCTTGCAATCTTCTTCAAGATGGAAGGTGTGAATTCCGTCATGTTGGCTTTTTTGATTTGTTTCGTTATGAATTCCGCAACCTGCAACAATCAAGACATCGGCGCCTTTACCAATATAAAAGTCGTTATAAACAAGGTCTGAAAGGTTTCCGACAGTAATGATAACTGGAATGTGCACACTTTTATTTTTAACACCTGGTTTAACAATAATGTCAATTCCGCTTTTGTCGGTTTTGCTTATAATTTCAATGTCGCTGTCACTGTTTCTTGCAATGCTTTGGCCGTTTTTTCGAATGTTGAAACTGCCTTGTGGAATTCCGTGCATGTCTGCAATTTGCTCTAAAAGTTCGCTGTCGGTTTGGTTGATTTTATCCATTGATTAACCCTCCAAGTTTTGCGCATTGTGGTTTATTGAGATTTTCGAGCATTTCCTTTTTAGTTCCGAGAATTGCATCGTGATTATTGTTTAGAAGAAGAATATAATCGGCATTGTCAAGAAGCTTCTTTTGATGGCTTACAATGATAACGGTTTTGTTTTTAAGTTCTTTGAAAATGTTTACAAGTCCATCAAAGCTCCAAAGGTCAATTCCTGCTTCTGGTTCGTCAAATAAAAGAATGTCGCCGCCTTTTGCAAGTGCAATTGCAAGTTCAATTCTTTTAAGTTCGCCACCAGATAAACGATCATCAAGTTCACGATCAATATAATCTTTTGCGCAAAGTCCAACTTTAGCGAGATATTCGCATGCATCGGCAAGTTTGCCCTGTTTTTTGCTTGCAAGATTCAAAAGATCACGAACTGTTAATCCTTTAAAGCGGACAGGTTGTTGAAATGCGATTGTAAGCCCCATGTTTGCTCTTTCTTGAATTTGAAGTGGGGTGATGTCGGTTCCGTTCACCAAAATTTTCCCAGATGTTGGAGAAATGATTCCCATCAATAGTTTGATAAGTGTGCTTTTTCCGCTTCCGTTGTGTCCGGTTATGACGGTTACTTTATTTTTCGGAAATTCTAGATTAAGATTTTTTAAAATATATTTTTCTTTTCCAGTTTCTTTGTCTGAAACTTTATATGATAAATTTTCAAGTTTAATCATGTTTGCTCCTTTGCGAATATTATACACTATCGCTAAAATGATTGTCTATAAATTATGAAAAATTTCATTTTTGTTAGTAAAATTGCAAACAAAAAAGGTTTGGAAACCTCCAAACCTTTTCTTGCTTCATCTTTTGTATATACTTTTATTATATCATAAAAATGCTATTTCGTCAATATGCAAAATAAAAAAATCTGAAAAACAAAGTTGACAATTTTCATTAAGAAATTTTGCAAATAAAAAAGAGCAAAATATCAAAATTTTGCTCTTTTATATGGCTAGTTATGCTTGAACTTCTTCATATACAGAAGATTCATTCAATTTATAATATGTAAGTTTATTTTGTGTTACATCGAAAATTGCAATGTCATATTTTGTTGTGTCATTGAATTCAAGTAGAACACAATTTTGTGAAGATGTGAAACCAGTTTTTGCACTGTTTAAAGTGTTGAGTGACATGAAAATGTCAACATTTGGTTTATAAGATTCAGAGAATGTGTCTTTTCTTGTTTTAATGATTGCACAAGTTTTTTCTGCTGAAACAGAAAGGAATGTTGAAGATTGATATCCAGAGCCAAATGCATCAGGGTTGAAGAAGAATATAAGTTCTGCTGGAATTGTTGAGTCAATATCAATAAGTCCAAGTTCTTCAAGGTGTTTACGTTTTCCTGCAACAGTGTCTGTTGGGTTCTTTTTGGATGTCCTTTATAGTAATAAACATAATTCTCGCCATAATATGCTTGGATTGCTTTTACATAGTTATCAAAGAGTTCTGCTTGTTCGGTTTGTGTCCAAGTTCCAAGAATAACCATAACTTCTTTGTTTTGTTCTTTTGCTTTATCAAACATAGTATCGCTGAATTTGTAAAGTGCTTTCAAATCTTCTTTTTTGAACCAAAGATCTTTTGTCATTTCATTGATTTCTTCATCAGTTTTACCTGCATTTTTGTTGTCAACTTTTGGATCAATTTTAACCAAGAGAGTTTTCAAATCTTTAACTTGAATTGCTGTTCCAATTGTTGGTGCAACAAGGTTGTCATATACAGTTTTGCCAGTTTCCGTGTCAAGAACGAAAGTTCCAAGTGTTCCATTTGCTCTTGTAAGCCACCAATCAACATTTGTTTCTTCGTTTGCCATGATGAAAGCATATTCTCTTAAAGTGTTTGCATTGATTGCGAAACCAGCACTTGATTGTTTATAGGTCTTACGTTTTGCAATTTGAGTTTTTAGTGTTTCATATTTTTGAACCATGTTAGCATATTCGGTTTCATAGTTTGCATTGTTTAAATGTTTGTTAAAATAGTTGAATGAAGCTGTTCCGTCTGAAAGAAGAGTGATATGATAGTTTTCAGAAGGGATTCCGTTTGCAATTGTTGCTTGAAGTGCTCCAAATGCAAAATAGTCATTATAGTAGAAATTGAATTTTGAGTTTTTATTCATTGAATAAAGTTCTTTAACGTAGGCGCTTGTTTTTTTATACATTGTGTTTTCGCCACTGTTAAGAAGTTCTCTTGTTGATGCAACAGGCATTGGGTAAACATTTTCAGGAAGTTTTGACCAGTCCCAAGCACCGCTTCTTTTGAACCATACAAATGTTGGAATTTGACCTTTATTTGTAATGTCTTCAAGAGAAAGAGTGAACAATGTTACAGGCATTGTTGCTGTGATTGGTGCAATATTGTATTCGTTTGTAAATACTTTTACTTCAACTTTTTTGCTTGTTTTGTAGATTCCCTTTTTAATGTCAACTTTTACAGTTAACTTTCCGTAATAAACAGGAATTGTCATTTGACCTTGAGCAATTTCATTATATTTTGCAAGGGTTGATTTTCTTACAATGTCATTTCCATGCTTAACGGTGATAACAACTTCGTCAACTGGTTTTGATGTGTCCCATTTAACAACTATTGATTGAGTTTGTTCAACTTGATTTGCAGAAATTTTAAGATCAACTTTTAATGCGATTGTGTAAACAAGAACAAACACAATAAGTCCAACAATCAGCAGACTGCCAACAATTGTAAGTGGAAGCCAAACTGACTTTGGAAGTTTTTTATTTTCTTTCATTTTTTCCTCCTAAATAGATAATGATTGAAGTATAACTATTTTAAGAGGTGGTCGTCAACTTTATTAGCGATTTTTGAAATTTTTTAATAAACTTTTAACCTAGCAAAACATCAAGAATCATCATAAGCAAAAAGCCAACAATAAAACCCCATGTTCCGGCATGTGAGTTTTGGCTTTCTTTTGCGTCTGGAATCAGGTCTTCAACCGAAACAAAAATCATTGAGCCGGCAGAAAATGCCAAAAACCATGGCAACAAAACTTTGATTTGTGATACAAGTAAAACGCTTATAAATGCAAAAACTGGTTCAACAATGCCACTGAGCATGCCGAACAAAAATGCTTTGTTTTTGTTTTGTGTGTGCTTATAAACGGGAAGAGCAACTGCAAGGCCCTCTGGAATGTTTTGAATTGCAATTCCAATCGCAAGCCCAATTGCACCGGCAATTGCAATGTCTCCGCCCGAGTGCAGTGCCGAACCAAGTGCAAATCCAACAGCCATGCCTTCGGGAATGTTGTGAAGAGTGAAGGCAATAACAAACCTGTGAAGCTTTAAACTCTCTTCGCTTTTTTGTTGCTTTTTGTTTATGAAAAAAATGATAATATCAATAAGCAAAATCAAAAAACACCCAGCCAAAATGCCAACGCTTGCTGGGATAAAATCAAGTTTTCCAAGGTTTTCTGAAAATGAAATTGATGGCAAAATCAAACTCCAAACCGATGCCGCAATCATGATTCCTGCCGAAAAGCCGTTGATGATGCAGTTCAGTTTTTTGCTGATTTCTTTTTTCATCACGAAAATTAAAAGTGAGCCAATTGTTGTTGCAACAAAAATGACAAGGCAACCGAAAATTATCATGAGTGTTTTGTTCATTTTTTCTCCTTGAAGCGATTGCTCCCATTTTAAAATATGAGTTTTTTGCCATTATTGTTAAAAGGAAAAATGAAAAATACGCTTCTATGGCCATGACATTGAAAATGAAAGAAAGAGTATTGGTATTTTAGTTTTAAGCGATTTATGGATAAATAAAATGAAATAAACAATAAAAAATCATAAGTTAAACAAACTTATGATTTTTTTGTGATATTAAATTGTTAAATTATAATTTTTTATTATTCAGCTTTATTTGTTGAATCAACTTTTGTTTGAGCTTCTTGTGAATTGATGAAGTCTTCTTTCATTTTAAAGAATTCATATCTATTTTTAATTTGACCTTCTTTTTCAGTAATGCATGTTGAATATTTTTGTCCAACTCTTTTTCCAATTCGATATAAAACTTCAAGAGCAATGCAAATTGCACCAACAATGATCAATCCGATTAAATATTTAACACTTGCACCACTAGAGGCAATAAAGTTTCTTGCAGTTAAAACGATAAGTGCACCAAGGCTTAAACCAAAGATATATCCAAAAACCATATATAAAGTTTTAAGCAAAGTTCCATTTCTTAAAAATTTTGTTTTAGATTTGAATTCTTCAACTTCTTTGCTGAATTCGTCAAGTTGGTCTTTTCCCATTTCATTAACGTTTGCGGTTGAAATTTTGTTAAATTTTTCTTTCATAATTTTTTTCCTTTATTTTATTTATTTAAAAAGTATAGCACCATTTCAATAAGTTGTCAAATGGTGTGATTTGCCTTGTAAAATAAAGGTGTTTTTTAATTATGATCATTTTCTTTACTTTATCCATACAATATGATATTATAATTGTATATTTAAGCATTAATAATGTGCAAAAGGGGGCTATTATGAAAACTAATGGTTTTATTGTTGATAAAGGGGTTCTTAAGGCATATATTGGAAGCCCTGATATAACTGAACTCGTTATTCCCAAAGGTGTTGTTACCATTCAAGAAGGCATTTTTCAGGAACAGGTTGGAAAGAGTTTAACAATAAGATTTCCTTCAACTTTTGAAAGTGTTTCTCCAGATGCATTTAAAAAGGGAAATGTTTCAAACCTAGACTTTGGAAAATGTTCTAAAATTAAAGACTTTTCAAAAATTATCTTGAAAGGTTATTTTAATGAAGTTATATTGCCAGCTGGCATTGTTAAATTTGCAATCAGCGACAGCAACTTTTACATTTCAAAAATCAGAGTATCAGATGGGGAAAATATTTTCGATTTTGGTGACCTTTCACGTTGTAAAAATCTTAAGGAAGTCTCTTTCAAAGGTGTTTTCTGCTCCGCAAATACATTTGTTTTGCCTGACAGTTTAAAAAACTTTGAACAAGGCGGGTTGAGCTGTCAAAACATAAAAATTTCAGCAAAAAGTCATTTGGAAAAATTAGATGTTCATGACTTAAATTATATTGGCATTCCAGCAAGCGTTAAAGAATTAAGCACTAAAAATGTTAAATATGTATTCTTTGCAAAGTCTGCACTTTATACAAGAGAGTGCTCTTGCGATGCATATTCCGTTGATAATGTAGATATTGAAAACATCACATTTAAAGATGAAATGAGTGAAAAAGGTGTTAAATATTTTGAAACATCCAGGGGACTTGTTATAACTGACCTAGACAACAACATTGCAAAATTTTCAAGTGTGCCAACCGAATATGATAACAAGAAAATTATTGCATTTTGCATGATAAATCCATTTGAAAACGATAATGGTTATTATGACGAAAAACTTGGTTCTATCAAAACCGAAATGAAATATATGGTTAATCAAAACCTTATTAATTCTAAAGAATTGATTAAAACATGCTATGGTAAATCATCTAGTGGTTCATCTAAAGATGTTAAAAGCAGAAAACGATGGTTTTTAACATTGGGTTGTGGATTGCTTGCTTTTGTGATATGTGTGCTTATTTCATTCATCAATAATAAAAAATTTGAATCTAATAGTGTGGCTGTCGGTTTTTATGTCTTTCTAATTGTATCAGTTGTTGCTTATTTCATTTTCAAATTTACGATAAAAGGAGAAGAGTGGCGTGAATCAGAATTGAGAACTCGCTATAAAGAGACTTTGGTTTATAAAAAAATTGACGAACCTTATAGATTGAAAGCAATTGAATATATCACCAAAGAAATTAATGAATCAATGAAAAAAGCAAGAGAAGATGCACAAAAAAGATATGCTAACGAAAAGTTCTATGATGAAGTGTTGCATGGCTCTAAAGAAGAACGTCAAAGAAAAGAACTTGCTTCTAAACTTGATGAAATAAACAGAAATCTTAGAGATAGCAACAGCTCGGGTAGTTATGACTTATACGACAACAACGGAAATAAAGTTGGAAGAGTAGATAAAAAAGATTAAAAGAAAAATACAACCATATTTGGTTGTATTTTTTTATCAAATATATGAAATGTATAAAAAATGATAAGAAAAATATTGACACTTCGAGTCCATTAATTTCGCCAACTTATGCAAAAACGATACTTTGTAACCATCTCGTCGTAACTCGATTTATTTATTCGTTTTCAACAAAGTTGAAAAGCTTCATCATTTAAGCGGTTGTTCCTTTTCCCAAAAAGTTTAAAAAACTTTCCGGGAGCCTTATTTTGATAAGGTGAGGGAGTGGGGCGTGCAAATAACTATTTGTAAAAAACGACACCCACTTATGCAAAAACGGTGTTTTTGCAACCTTCGGTGCATGGGTAAATTTTTAAATGAATTTAAAAATTATACCCCTTGCACTTTTGGAGTCGGTGGGTGAGAACGCACAATTTATCATAAAAAAAAGTTCATCATTTGATGAACTCTTTTTTATGGTAGGATTGAGTGGACTCGAACCACCGACCCCCACCTTATCAGGGTGGTGCTCTAACCAGCTGAGCTACAATCCTATATGTGCCAGAAGTTTGCAGTGTTGCAAACTGTTTGGCTTTTCGAGTGTGGCAATCTTTTATGAAAAAGTGCCGGATATAAAAGTGGTGGAGGTAAGCGGATTCGAACCGCTGACCCCCTGCTTGCAAGGCAGGTGCTCTAGCCAGCTGAGCTATACCCCCACATGACAATTTGGCGCTTCTTTTGAAACGCTCTCATATAATAGCAAAATGCAGTGCAATTGTCAACATTTTTTAAAATTTTTTTTGAAAAAATGAT
>ULLM01021694.1_pt1 | contig 28403 bp, 18 predicted proteins | sample 1951431 | NCBI WGS metagenome assembly ULLM01 (sample SAMEA4835528, study PRJEB28245) | human gut metagenome | biome: gut microbiome; material: fecal sample | place: Denmark | collected 2008
AAAAGGCCGTCTCATTTTGAGACAGCCTCTTTTGTTTTTATCTACTGACGGATTACTGACGGTTGAGGTAGAATATATGCTATCAAACATAAAATTATAACTAAAACGAATTATTTTTTTATTATACTTGCCTGCTATATTTAACCTGCAAAGATTATATAAAATGATAATTAACTTATTGAGATTCTACTTTATACGCAGAAAATATAAATATAGACAGAAATCTATTTGCGAACTTAATTTAATATATATTGGAGGATTAAATATTCAAACTAATCTTAAAAGAAAATATTAAACACATTATATCTTATCAATATTATTTATGGTACAGGCCTATTTCTCAAATATAAAAAATATAATTCTTAATGAGATACATAACTCAAAAAAAGATATATCAATAGCTGTTGCATGGTTTACTCAGCAAGATTTATTTAATGCAATTATCGAAGCCTTGGAAAGAGGTGTAAGCATTTCGATTATTCTTATTAATGATATTATTAACCGCAACAAACATGGCCTTGATTTTTCATTATACCTCCAAAAAGGAGGAAAATTATGTTTTGCAGACAGTCGAAAAACATTAATGCACAACAAATTCTGTTTATTTGACAATCACATTCTTATTACAGGTTCATATAATTGGACATATGCAGCAGAACAAAGAAATGCTGAAAATATAATAGTAACCGATGAAATAAATGTATGCCATGACTATACAAATTACTTCGTAAATCTTTGGAACGGACTAACAGAAGTTATAGAGTATTCTCACATCAACTTATCAGATATAGCAGCAAAGGACTTCCTTCAAGAATATGAGGAACTTGTAACAGAATATCAAAGTATGGAGAACAGCAATATTATTACATCTGAATCGCTAAAAGCCGTTCATGATTTAAAAAATAATATAGCTATAACAAAATTAGCAACTGTTATTTCACAAAATAAACGTCAAAACCCGACTTTAAAGCAGAATATAGGAATGAGGTGCCGTATCAATAATATTGATGATAGAACATTAAACATTCTTAAACGAGGTCAAACTTTACCTTTTACTAATACTGTTAATACCTGTACTACAGTCGATAATCAACAATGTGTCCTTTGTGAGATTCTACTAGGGAATTATGATGAAGCAGACAAGAATAAGTCATTATTAAAAGTCCAATTGGAAAACCTTCCAAAACTCCAAGCAGGTAAAGTAAAGTTTAAGACCAAAGTAACGATAGATACCAACGGATATATACATGTAGAGTATGTTTGCATCAATACTGGAATTGCAAAAGAAAAAGTATTTATTAATCCAGATATAATCAATTATTAACATTTCTAGAGGTTTATCAGACCGTCATTTATCCATTTATTGACGGATGCCTGGGTTGTCTTCATACATTTTGCTAAATGAACATTTGTAATCAATAACATCCGTTCAATTACATAAGAGTATGTTTATTGCTAAAAAAACACGCAGCAAACGGTCTATCAGTATATCAATGTCTTTTTTGATGATTTTGAATACTAGTCTGTTTTCTTTGATAGTCAGTTCAATAGAACTCATGTCGAAGTTAGCTAACTATAGTAGTTTAGATAACTCTTCGATGATATGACCAGCACATTGCAAATCTTGAATATGGAATGTCAATTGCTTCCGTCTTAGCATAGTAGTGGTTTCCCTTTTTCAGTGGTATAATATTTCTGCAAACGGCTGTTAGGCTTATCAGGAACAGTCATTGCCAACAATCCTTCTACAATCTGAGGATTTATATCTTTCCTCTTAAACTTTGCCCTATCACTAAAATTAAATAAAGCAATAATCTGAGTTAAAGAATTTTCGAGCAAGCATATTTCCAATATAGTTTTTATCTTCTTTTGACTTAATACTAACTTAGTGCCGACTTGTCGGTATATTTTCTGCGAACTCAAATTCTTCAGGGTCGCGATAAGTAATGGAAAAGACAAACTCCTCTCCACTATGAATCTCTATCTCAAAGTTTTCAAAGGACAACGGAGCATATTTACGAATATTTTTTAAATGCCAAATAATTAACCACTCATACTCATAAATACGCAAATAAGTACGTATTTTTGCAATATAACAAAGGAAGGTTTATGAGAACAACCAATTACACAGATTTAAAAGCCAACTTGAAAAGCTATATTGATGCGGTCATTGATGATTATGATACCGTAGTTGTCAATCATGGAAATGGCAAAGGAGTAGTAATAATTTCTTTGGATGAATACAATTCTCTAAAGGAAACGGAGTACCTCATGTCGTCACCCGACACAATGAAAGCAATTCATAAAGGCGAAGAGGATATTAAGAACGGGAACTCTATATCCCAAAATGAAGGTGAAAGCATAGAAGATTTCTTAAAACGGGCATGTACAGAATAACATTATCAGAACAGGCACGAAAAGAATACCTATACTTTACCAAAGTGGGAACAAAGCTATAATTTCTCACCTATTCACATCCCTACACAAAAACAACAAAATCCACCTATATAAACCCACAAACCGACTACCACATTCTACGTTTCCCGAAGCGGAACCATACGTTTCCCACACGGAAAACGTACAGTTCGGCCTTGAGAAACGTAGGTTTCGCACCAGGGAAACATAAAAATCACCTTTACACCTTTCCATTTACATCTCTAAGTTTTACTGAATTGTAATTGAAATAGTTTTTTTGCCTGACATAAAGACAAAAATTTCCTTCTATTTGCATAACGAAAGAAAAATTACCATCTTTGTAAAAAGCAAAAACACAACACACGTACATTCCCATGAAAAATATATATATTTTAGACGATCATCCCATCATTACCGAAGGGATTGCGCAATTGCTGTCAAACAACCAGCAATACCAAATAACTGCCGGACATCATGATTCTGAATTATATAATTACCTGAACGATCATACTCCCGACCTGCTAATTATAGATTATGAGATTCAGGATAAAACAGCCCTGGATGTCATAACCTACCTGCAAAAGAAAGGTGTGAATATTCCTCAACTCATCTATACCATGCATACAGAGTTTTGGATTATCAAACTGCTGATCAAAGCGGAAGTAGCAGGTATCGTGACCAAAAATGACAAAATAGAAGAAATAGAAAAGGCCATACACAATATCTTGCACGAGGGAAATAAATATTATTCACCTACTGCGCTAAACGTCGTACTGTCTATCATGGGCGACCATTCTACGGAAAAGTCCATTACTTATACACCAAGCCCGCGTGAAAACGAAATCATTCAGATGCTGTCATGTGGCCTTACTTCCGATGAGATTGCCCACAAACTTAATCTCAGCAAAAATACTATTGATACGATGAGAAAGAACATCTTGCTGAAAAGTGGGGCTACCAACGTATCACATCTTATGCGAATTGCTTTTTTAAAAGGTTGGATTACAGAATGAAAAAGATTCTTTTTTTCCTATTTCTCAGTCTGAGTGCGTTCCTGAATGCCAATGAGAAAAATAACAAACTGGCTGATTTGCTGCATTCATTCGGCAATAACGGTGAGTATGCACAGATGGATTCAGTGTACAATCTTATTATTCATGAAGACCATTACAGGCAGGATAAGCTCTATGCGCTGAATATTACCCTGGACTATGCCCGATTTCTCAACCAGAAGGGAGACAGTGAGAGGGCAAATACGCTACTGACCCAAATCCGGGAAAACGCAATGGCACTGGAAAAGTTTCCAGAAAATACCATGGCACACCAGCTCCAGGAAATTGCGGCAATTGCTACGTATGAAATTGCCTACGGGCAATGGCAGAACAACCAGTTGCCGGCTGCAAGAGAAACGGCTGAAGAGGCTGTCAGCCAACTGGAACAGGTAAAAGATTCTGTGAACTTAGCAGAGGCCTACAATCTTTCAGGAGTCATACACCGCAGATTGTTCATGCTCGACAATGCCATTTCACTTTATCAGAAGGCGCTCGCCATTACTGAGGACTTGCAGAATTACAACCTGGCAGCTATTATCGTATCCAACATTTCCATTCTGTACAATGAAACGGGTAAGAACAATGAAGCCATACAGATTTCTCGTAAAATGTTTGCTTATCCACAAACCGACACACTTACCATCGACTATCGCATCGGGGAAGTAAACAGACTGTGTAACCATGCCATTTTGTTAGCTAACAACCAGCAGCCTGTCCAGGCAATGGATACGCTAAAACTGGCCATACAGAAACTCCGTCCGGAAATGCCCGACGGCCTCAAGCTATTGGCTTACACGCAATATGCCAGAGTATCGAGGGATGCAGGAAAGCCCCGGCAGGCGTTGCAATACTACCAGAAAGCCATGAGTTATAAAAGTACGACACACAATAAGGCTAATATTGCGAATTTAGAGTACTTATATGGTTACATGTTATTCCATGATACGGACTCCTTGCTTCAGGCACGTAACTACGTCATGAAAGCAGCCGACTTTGCCCGAAAGAATCCTTCCGGCCTGCTGCCCAAAATCCTGCTTACACTGGCCGAAATAGAAGGCAGGAGAAACAACGGACAATTAGCTTATCAGCTCATGCTGGAGGCATATCAGGCCAATGAGAAACTAAACGACCAATACTATCAGAACCGTCTGTCCGGATTTGAGGCTGAACTGGACCTGAAGGAAAAAGACTTGCAGATTGCCGGACTCAACGGAAAACGTGCCGAGGAAAAAGCTGCTTACCTGATACGCACTTACACCATCGGGGGCATACTTATCTTGGCCCTGCTGCTGCTCATTATTCTGGTCATAAGCATGCATAAACGAAAGATTGCATTCCACCTGAAGCAACTGAAACTGGAAAAAGAAATCAAGGAGAAGGAGATGCAAAGACAACTCTTGCTTACCGACATGCACAAGAAAATGACCGAACGATACATCTGTGGACTGGAAGACAGCCACAATCGTATTTCCAAAGAGCTGCACGACGGAGTATGCAATGATTTGTTATCCGTAGAAATGGAGATGAAGCAGTCGGACAACTCAGCTATAACGACTCAACTCAAACAAATCAGGGAAAATCTGCGCAACCTTTCGCATCAGCTGGCAACTCCTGCCCTCAGCAACTTTAGCCTGTACCAGGTCCTCACACTCTACACGGATAAGCTGAAATCGCTGAAAACACCTCATATCCAGTGCTACATAGAAGAAAGCATTCAGCAGATAGACTTTCCGGCCGACCAAACTCAGGAAGTGTACCGCATTCTTCAGGAAATCATATCCAACATGCTGAAACACGCCAATGCCCAACAGGCTTACATCACTGCCAGCTATGAGGACGGGCAGGTTAATCTTATCGTTGAAGACGACGGAAAAGGTTTCTCCGCCGATAAGCTTTCCAATGATTTCCTTCAAGCAGGACTGGGACTAAGAAGCGTCAAGGAACGTTGTGACAAGCTGCAAGGCGGTTGCGACATCACCTCGAAAGAAGGACAAGGAACGGTAATACATTTCTGGTTTCCGGCATAACGGACGTCACTATACACAAAAAAAGAATCCGCATTGCAACTTCCCCGATATTGCAATACGGATTCTTTAGCGCGATGACAAAATGAAGTCTTTTTATTCCCCGTTACATTCTTCAAAAGTCACGCTTGCATAAGTCCCCGACCCCATTCGCATTATGAGTAACATTCCTTGACGAATACAAGGACTTAGCAGTTCTTCATAGCCTTAATTTCCTATTATTCTGTCTTCAAAACTTATTTTTAACAAAATTACACGATAATATTAAAAAATATATTACCATAAATAACCGATTTCATACTCCTATTTATTGGGTATTGCAACTGCTGAGTCGCCGTCCGGACGTACGCCAATGTGAGAGCCAGCTGGCCGTAGCCTATTATGCCACCAACTCTGCCCGTTCGGCCTTCTATCCCGGTATCACCCTGAGCGGTTCTGCCGGATGGACCAATGCAGCCGGTGCAGCCATCACCAATCCGGGACAATGGTTGCTTTCTGCTGTAGGTTCTCTGGTACAACCTCTATTTAACCGGGGAAAGAACATAGCCAACCTGAAAATAGCCAAAGCCCAGCAGGAAGAAGCCTTGCTGACTTTCCAACAGAGTCTGCTTGATGCTGGAGCAGAAGTAAACGATGCTCTAGTACAATGGCAGACTGCCCGCAAGCGTATTCAGCTTGACGAACAGCAATGCACATCCCTGCAGTCGGCATTACGAAGTTCGGAACTGCTGATGCAACACAGTTCACAAAACTACCTGGAGGTAATCACTGCCCGTCAGGCTTTACTTCAGGCAGAGCTAAACACCGTGACCGACCGCTTTGACGAGATACAAGGAGTCATCAACTTGTATCACGCACTAGGCGGCGGATACTAAGCCCCTATACCCTTATCTCTATAATAAGCAACCCCTTTCTCAACACTCAGGCGGAGTAGAGAGAAAGGGGGTTATTTTTTCATCAAAAGAGAATATTACTTATTCATACACAAAACGGTATTCATCATTGTAATAAGACGTAGACTCTGAAACATGATTTCCATGTTCATCCTCCTGGTATGAATACAAAGTACACTTGCCAGTAATTACATCCAAATAATTATCTTCCGTAAAGCTATATGCAAAAGGAGCCCATGTATCTTCATGTATCACTTCCGGTTCTCCCGGTTCCGGCATACGATATCCCCAGTCCACCACATCTTTCGTTACCAGATTCTTACTACCTTTACCCATCATACGCAACATATAAAGCATGGACACCATGTCATCATATTCATAAGCATGACTGCCGAACAACGGACGAACCACTACATTAAAATCAAAGTAAGGCGTAACATTCGGGTACTCAGTATATGCATAACTCATATAGCTTTCATCCGAGAATTCTCCCTCCGTCGACATCAGGTTGCCATTCTGCCAGTTCAATTGCAAAATAGGCGTATCAGAAGCACGTCCCGCCTTGCCAGAAGATACTCCCGGATCGATTGTCACATTTCCATCTTCCTCATCTCCATCTTCATGGTCATCTGGATAATAGTCATAATCTTCTTGTATCTGCTGAAGATAACCGTCGGAATAAATAAACCTCCACAATGTATGCTGTTCAGAAGAAGATTCCTTTTTCTTATACAACTGTGATACATAACCCTCTGAGTTCAATGTAATCACATACGATTCATCCGATTCATATCCGGAAAGTGTTTTCAGGTCAATCCACATCTGGTTTTCCTGATAAGTGAACTGATAGATTCTCTCTGTGAGATATCCCTGCGTATCGCCTTGGTAACTAATAGTTTTCAAGGCTGCCAGCTTTCCATTCTCATTATAAGTAAGTTCCCCAATAGACTTAGTATAGCTGTCCGGATACAAACTGCTTGAATTTGTAATCTCATAACGAGCCAGACGTTTTTCTTTCGGGGCAGGAGTTTCTCCTGCTTCTGTAGTAGCTTTCTGCTCTACAGTAATGGTTATCACATCGGTACCACAACGAATTTCGATGGTAGCCTTCCGGTCCTTTCCGGTCAGGTTCTCTATCAATGTCAAGGTTAAGGTATATTCACCAGGACCTCCGCTATAGGCACTCAGTTCCAACCATTCCACTTTTCCCGAGGCCGCCTTGGTTGCAGCTTCTGTCGCAACTTCTGTTACTATGGCTGTCCAGTCGGACAAAGCTGTAAAACTGATTCCACCCTGATTCGTTACCTCATCGGCATAAACCACCTGAGTAGTTTGTGTACCTTCTTTCAAGGTCAGATTTGTGGGAGTCTCATCCTTTTCACTGCATCCTGAAACCAAGATTACTCCCCACAGACAAACGACTGACAATAAAAAACTTAACTTGTTTTTCATAATTTCCATTTTTGAATGTTTTCTTTTACAAAGAAAAGTTTTTCATTTAAGGTATACATCACCGGAAACCGTGAATTCCTCCCTCGTAAACCACAAATTTGCCTTATCCATTCTTCCAAACAGAGAATAGACAAGGGCATTTGAAAGAATATTTCAGGAGAAAAAGAACAACAGACTACATGCCCTGTGGATTCTCCATCTTAAAAACAAAAAGAGGGGTATATGAACCTTGCAGCAGTTCATATACCCCCATTTATAGAGATTGTGAATTATCGTCTGTAGTTTACCACACGTTCACACGGTTTTCAGGAGCTACATACAACGGATCAGACGGTGTAATGTGGAAGGCATCGTACCAAGCCTGAATGTGAGGCAACGCTCCGTTTACACGCCATTTACCCAATGAGTGAGGATCTGACTTAGTGTACACACGAATCTGTTCGTCGCGGATGTTACCAGCCCACAAAGTAGCATAAGCCAGGAAGAAACGCTGTTCCGGAGTGAAGCCATCGACTACACCAAGCGGAGCATCCTTAGTTGCATTCTGGAAAGCCAGATAAGCTACGTTCAAACCTCCGTGGTCGGCCAAGTTTTCACCCAGTGTCAGTTCACCGTTAGCCTGCAGGCCCGGCAATACTTCAATCTTGTTGAAGAAATCCACCATTACCTGTGCACGTTCCTTGAAACGGTCAGCATCACCCGGAGCCCACCAGTCGGTCAGGTTTCCGTCTTTGTCGAACTGACGGCCCTGGTCGTCGAATCCATGCGTCATTTCGTGACCGATTACTACACCAATGGCACCATAGTTGGCAGCATCGTCAGCTTCCATGTTGAAGAACGGCGGCTGAAGAATAGCAGCAGGGAAACAGATTTCGTTAGTTGACGGATTATAGTAGGCATTGACAGTCTGCGGAGTCATCAGCCATTCGTCCTTGTCAACCGGCTTGCCAATGCGGCTGTACATATCATTGAATCCCCATTCTGAAGCACGGCATACGTTAGCCCAGTAAGAATCGTTCTTGATTTCCAGTTTAGAATAGTCTTTCCACTTATCAGGATAACCTACTTTTACATGGAAAGCAGCCAATTTTTCGTGTGCTCTAATCTTGGTGCTGTCGCTCATCCATTCCTGTGCATCAATACGTTCACCCAGGGCAGTCTGCAAGTTCTTCACCAACTTCACCATACGTTCTTTGGCAGCAGCAGGGAAGTATTTTTCCACATACATCTCGCCTACCAGCTCACCCAGCATACCGTTCACTGAGTTTACAGCACGTTTCCAGCGCGGCTGATTTACCTGGCGTCCTGACAATACCTTGCCATAGAAATCGAAACGGGCAGCTACAAAGTCATCGCTCAGACAAGAAGCTGCTGCATCCAGCAGGTTGTATTCCAGATAAGATACATGTTTAGACAACGGAAGTGTATTCATCAGGCGAGCTACTTCCTGAATCGGTTCTACCTGTTCTACGTTCAGTTCTGCCGGAGCCTGAATGCCCAAACCTTTCATATAGGCATCCCAGTCAATTCCGGCAATGGTCTTCTTCAGTTCATCGAAAGACATTTTGTGGTAGTTAGCTTCCGGGTCACGAAGTTCTGTTGCACTGCGTGAAACTTTAGCAATGGCAGTTTCGATTTCCATCACATCAGCCACTTTCTGCTGTGCATCTGCTTCAGAGAAACCAGCCAACTGGAACAGCTTGCCGATGTAAAGTTTATACTGTTCACGAATGTTCTGAGTGATGCTGTCGGTATCCAGATAATATTCCTTTTCACCCAAGTTGATACCACCCTGTCCCATCTGGAAGATGTTGAGTGAGCTGTTCTTCGGGTCAGCATATACATAGCTGTGGAAATAGGTACCGATACCGATATGAGCCATTTCAGTCATCATCGGCACGATTTCACTCTTGTCTTTCAGGCCGGCAATCTTGTCGAGCATCGCTTTCACCGGTTCTGCACCCTGCTTGTTCAAGGTTACGCTGTCCATAGCCATGTTATACAAGTCACCGATTTTCTGTGCGGCAGAACCAGCCTGATTATTTTTCTGCGCAGCCAGTCCTTCAATCAGTTCGCGCAACTGCTTCTGGCTGTTTTCAAACAGTTCATCAAACGTGCCGTAACGAGAATATTCGGCAGTCAGCGGATGTGCATCGTTCCATCCTCCACATGCATAACGGAAAAAGTCCGTACCGGCAGACACGGTAGTATCCATGTTTGCCAAATCAATGCCAGAAGTGCTTTTCGCTTCCTTCTGTCCAGCGCAGCTTGTCAGCATAGCAAATGCCAACGTAGCTACGGCTACATAATTCTTCTTGTTCATAAATGCGTTATTTTAATCAAGTCTCTCTTATTTATTTCATTTCTTCCAGTTCCGACAGCAGCAGTGTCCATTCCTCTTCTGCCTCCGCAATCTGTTTTTTCAGCTGCTGGTGCTGCTCGTACAGCTTCATATCGGAAGCACCTTCAGGAGTAGCCATCTGTTCCTCCAGTTGTGCCACCTGCTCTTCCAGTTTCTCAATCTTTGCCTCGCAGTCGGCCACCTGCTTCTCCAGCTTGCGGATTTTCTTGTTCAGCTCCTTCTGCGCTTCATACGAAAGTTTGCTTTCACTCTCTGCAGGCTCTTCTTTCTTGGGCGAAGCGGTTTGCGGAGATTGAGACAACTGAAGTTCATTCAGGCTCTCCATTTTCTTCTTCTGCAGGAAATCGTAGATACCGCCGATATGTTCCTTCACCAGTCCGCCACCAAATTCGTACACCTTGGTCACCAGTCCGTCAAGGAACTCACGGTCGTGAGATACTACGATGACCGTACCATCGAACTCTTTCACAGCTTCCTTCAGCACATCCTTCGAACGCATATCAAGGTGGTTGGTCGGCTCGTCCAGAATCAGGAAGTTCACCGGCTCCAGCAGCAGCTTAATCATAGCCAGACGACTGCGTTCACCTCCTGAAAGCACCTTTACTTTCTTTTCGGAAGCCTCTCCTCCAAACATGAAGGCACCTAAAATGTCTCTAATCTTCAGACGAATGTCTCCTTTTGCCACACGGTCGATAGTATCAAAGACAGTCACATTTTCATCGAGCAACTGTGCCTGATTCTGTGCAAAATAGCCAATCTGCACATTGTGTCCAATGGTCAGCTTTCCTTCATAGGGAATCTCGTCCATGATACACTTCACCAGTGTAGACTTACCTTCACCGTTCTTTCCTACAAAGGCCACCTTTTCACCCCGATGGATGGTCAGGTTCACATCGTGAAAGACCACGTGGTCGCCATACGCCTTTTTCACATTCTCACAAATCACCGGATAGTTACCGGAACGAATGGAAGGAGGGAATTTCAGGCGAAGTGTAGAAGTATCTTCTTCGTCAATTTCAATAGGTACGATTTTCTCCAGTTGCTTGATGCGACTCTGCACCTGTACAGCCTTCGTAGCCTTGTAACGGAAACGTTCGATAAAATCTTCCGTATCCTTTATTTCTTTCTGCTGATTTTCGTAAGCACGCAACTGCTGTTCGCGGCGTTCCTTACGCAGCACGACAAACTCATCGTAAGCTACCTTGTAATCGTATATCCGTCCGCAGGAAATTTCAATGGTACGATTGGTCACGTTGTTAATGAATGCCCGGTCGTGACTTACCAGTACTACCGCGCCGGAACTCATCTTCAGGAAATTCTCCAGCCACTGGATACTCTCAATGTCCAGATGGTTGGTCGGCTCGTCGAGCAACAGCACATCGGGACGACGCAACAGAAGCTTCGCTAACTCAATACGCATACGCCATCCCCCGCTGAATTCAGAAGTAGGACGGTCAAAGTCTGCGCGGTTGAATCCCAATCCCGTAAGCGTACGTTCTATCTCTGCACGGTAATTGGTTCCTCCCATCATCAGGAAACGTTCGTTCTCATGGGTAAACCGCTCTATCAGCTCATGATAGCTTTCAGAATCATAATCTGTACGGTCGGCCAGTTCCTGGTTCATTTTCTCCAGTTTTTCCTGCATCTCAAAAATATGCTCAAAGGCCATCTCGGCCTCAGCCATTACCGTACGTGTATCGCTCAGTATCATGACCTGCGGCAAATAACCGATGGTAATGCCTCTTTGTACGGCTACCACTCCCTCTGTAGGCTGCTGTAATCCGGCCAGGATTTTCAGCATAGTCGATTTTCCGGCACCGTTCTTTCCTACCAGTGCAATACGGTCTTTTTTGTTGATAACAAACGATACATCTTCAAACAGCGGAGTAGTTCCGAACTCCACTTTCAGTCCTTCTATTGAAATCATGCGAATTTATTCTTCTACATTACAAAGTGACGGCAAAGTTACAACTTTCCGAGCACAGCAATGACAGACAAGCTGTTAATTTTTCAAAGCGTCGGACTCTCCCTCCGATTTACGCTGCAAATACAACTGGTAGGAATTGACTACATTATGCCACACACTGTAGAATCCTGCCGCAACGGCCGTCACAGGAGTGAAGAAAGTGTAGCCCATCCAGATGGCAAATACCGTATTTTTCTGTCCTAAGGCTTGTCCGGAACTAATGGAATCGCCGTAACGACGTCCTATCTTTTTCCCGAAATAGAACTGTAGGGCACAGCAGACCAAAGAAATGCCTCCCAATCCGGCCTGGTACCAAAAAGACACGTCACTGTGTACAATACTCTTTACCGTTACTCCAATGGCCAATGTCAACGCCACAGCCCACAGATAAAAAGAGAGTTCATGATACTGTCCTAACTTGGCATGTACTTTCGGAAGCAAAGCCCGCAGTAAAATGGCTGCCAGGAACGGACAAAGCAATAAAGGGAACACCTTTCCCAAAATCAGCGCAAACGAACTGCCAAAATTCAGTTCCGGATGCGGGTGTACCAACGGAAGTACCAGCGGTACCAAAATGGCTGCCAACAAATTGACTAAAATGGTATAGGTGGTCAGATGGGCTGCATCTCCTCCTAACTTACGTGTAACCACCGCCGCCGCTGTAGCCGTAGGACAAATCAGGCAAATCATGGCTCCTTCCACCAATATACGGGCCGAGAAATCCGGAAAAATAACCAGGAGCAATCCTAAAAGCAAGAAACTTGCTCCCTGAATCAGCAGCAAACGCCAATGCCAGGCACATAATTTCAAATCGTGTACATTGATTTTACAGAAGGTAAGAAAAAGCATCAGGAAAATCAATACCGGCTGTACAATATCGATGGCATGAGCCACAAAGGGCTTGGTAGGTGCAAGAAAAGGGATATTGACATACACAAAGTACAGAATGACTCCCATTGCCATGGCTATGGGCAACGTCCAATTTTTACAAAAACGCAGAATATTCATTGTTAATCCACTATGGTGAAACAAACCTGCCAGCGCAGAGTGAAAGAAAAAGGATTTGCAAATCCGGCCATCGACAGGCTACGGTTTGCAAATCCTTTGTATGGTCTTATGCCTCTCCCCTCTTACAGAAAGAAGCATATCAGAGGTGTCAATTACTTACAGTTGCCAGTGCAACGAGGTTTGATTTGTTTGAAGAAATCATTACCCTTGTTGTCTACCAGGATGAATGCCGGGAAGTCTTCTACTTCAATCTTCCAGATAGCTTCCATACCCAGTTCCGGATATTCTACACATTCAATGCTCTTGATGTTGTTCTGAGCCAAGATGGCAGCCGGACCACCGATAGAACCCAAATAGAAACCACCGTGTTTCTTGCAGGCATCTGTTACAGCCTGGCTACGGTTACCTTTAGCCAACATAATCATAGAACCACCGTGACTCTGGAACAAGTCTACGTACGGGTCCATACGACCAGCAGTAGTCGGGCCCATAGAACCACAAGCCATACCCTGCGGAGTCTTAGCCGGACCAGCATAATAAATAGGATGATCCTTGATATACTGAGGCAGGTCTTCACCACGATCCAGACGTTCTTTCAGTTTAGCATGTGCGATGTCACGACCTACGATGATAGTACCGTTCAAAGACAGACGAGTAGCTACCGGATATTTATCCAGTTCAGCCAGGATTTCCGGCATCGGACGGTTCAAGTCAATCTTCACTGCATTGCCTTCACCAGCCTGACGCAATTCTTCCGGAATCAGTTCGCCCGGATTTGAATCCAGTTTTTCAATCCAGATACCGTCTTTATTGATTTTACAACGGATGTTACGGTCAGCAGAGCAAGATACGCCCAAACCTACCGGACAAGAAGCACCGTGACGTGGCAAACGGATAATACGTACATCGTGTGCGTAGTATTTACCACCGAACTGAGCACCCAGACCGATGCGGTGCGCTTCTTCCAATACCTGTTTTTCCAGTTCTACATCGCGGAATGCGCGTCCGTATTCGTTACCAGTAGTCGGCAGGTTATCGTAGAAACGAGTAGAAGCCAATTTTACAGTCAACAGATTCTTTTCAGCTGATGTACCACCAATTACAAATGCAATGTGATAAGGAGGACAAGCTGCAGTTCCCAAAGTCTTCATTTTTTCAACCAGGAACGGAACCAGTGTAGCCGGATTCAAGATAGCTTTTGTTTCCTGATACAAGTAAGTCTTGTTAGCAGAACCACCACCCTTTGTTACGCAAAGGAATTCATACTCCATACCCTGAGTAGCTTCGATGTCAATCTGAGCCGGCAAGTTGCAGCGAGTATTCACTTCTTCGTACATAGTAAGCGGAGCGTTCTGAGAGTAACGAAGGTTTTCTTCTGTATAAGTCTTGTACACACCCAGAGAAAGCGCTTCTTCATCACAGTAGCCGGTCCAAACCTGCTGTCCTTTTTCACCGTGGATAATTGCTGTACCGGTATCCTGACAGAAAGGAAGTACGCCTTTGGCAGCTACTTCTGCATTGCGCAGGAAAGTCAAAGCTACATACTTGTCGTTGTCGCTTGCTTCCGGGTCAGTCAGAATTTTTGCCACCTGTTCGTTGTGAGAGCGGCGCAACATGAAAGAAACATCGCGGAAAGCCGCATTGGCCATCGCAGTCAAACCTTCTTTTTCGATTTTCAGGATGGGTTTTCCTTCAAACTCGCTTACAGACACATAGTCTTTTGTAAGCAAATAGTATTCAGTTGTATCCTTGCCATGTTCAAACATTGGCTGATACTTGAATTCGGGTGTTGCCATAATACATTAAATTAATTGTGAGTTATTAGTGGACACAAAGTTACAAAGTATTATTGAAATTTTTCCTTAATTCCCACAAAAAGTTATCTGTAATTCTTCTTACTCTTCTATTGCACGAATCAGGTCCTTTTGCAGTACATCTACTCCGGGGAATCCCACATAACGTCCCTGCAATTTTCCATCATGACTGATAATCAGATAAGCAGGAATTCCAGTTACTCCATAAGAAGTACACAAGTACTTCCATTGCGAGTCAGTAAGCCGATAGTGCACTCCCGTCATCTTAGACAGATTTGATTTCCAGATATTTTCGGGGGAAGAAGGTCCCGTCAGATAAATATATACGATGTCTTTTGATGACAGATTTTTCTTCAGCGGTACCATAGACTGCATACTTTTTTTACAAGGACCACACCACGTAGCCCAGAAGTCTATCAAAATGGCACGCCCTTTATGAGGAGCAATAATCTTAGGAAGAATATCCGCTCCTTCTACCTGCGCATCCAGCGAAGCAATCACTGCTTCCTTTACCGACTCCATCCGTGCGGCATTCTGCTGAAGTGCTTCTGCCACAGCTTCCACATACATACGAATTTCTGGGAAATTCACCGTTTTCAGCACCTTCCGGTCATCTGAAGACAGAGAAGAGGAAGCAGTAAGCCGACTACAGATGGGCGTCACCTGTTCATAGTCAGATTGCAACTTGGAAGCGACCTCCGGACTCTCCATCAAGCCTTTTTCTACGGCACGATAGGCATTCAGTGCAGCAGAAGAAGGGGAACCGGCCAGCTCCCGGTTAATAGTCTCAGCAGCCCCGTCAAACCAGGCCTTCTGTTTTTTCTCGTAACGTTTACCCAGCAAACGGGAAGCAGACATGCTCAGGCGAGGAAGATTGATATATACGGTCACTTCTTCGTCGGGCACAAGAAACAACTTCAAAACAGCTTCATTCAACCGCAATGCCGTCAAAGTTGGTTGCAATAACTCTGTTTCCAAATGAAACGAGCCATCCTGACGGACTTTAATACTTTGCTTCCATTCCTTAGGGAAAAGCCCGTCTTCATATTCCAGTTCCGTGAACAATGACATTCTCGGATCATATCCTAAAATATAACCGTTTACTACAGCCTTTCCTACTGCCAGTCCCGGCTCTGGAATTTCATTACTCCGCTCTGGCTTGTCTGTTGTAAGATAATTAGGCACATACACATAAGGTTCTTCCCGACTTAACTGGATACCAAAGATGTTCCATCCCATCTCCGGCTCGATAAAATCCACTTCATGCACATCCGAAGGAACCGGTGAAAAAGAAAGAGTTACCTCCAAGGTCCCATTCTCTTCAATTACTTCCGGCTCAGTCACTCCATCAATGGAAATACGTTCTGCCTCACGAAGCTGTGCCATCCCTCCATCGGCCCATTTCAATGCCGCTTTTGAAGAAATGACGACCGGGGTTCCCGGCTTACCATACATCACCGCATCAACCTGAGTCTGTTCACTGGTCTGGATAACCCGTTTGAATTCTATCTCCGCCGTATTCGACAAGACGAAACCCGGACATTCCATCACCTTTCTTCTATTGGCCTGCACCTGCAAAGCCATGAAGCAAACGCAAAGCAAACATATATATCTGCATATTCTTTCCATACGCAGTACCTCCCATTTTACAATAAATTCTTTACACGTTCTATCAGTTCGTTTCCAAGCTCCGTTTTAACCTTTATATGTTCCAGCACCGCAGTCACAAACGGATTGCTTTCGAACACGCCACGCACTTCTTCAAAGTCGCGCACCTTTTCCTCACTGCTTCCATCTGCCCCGAATCCGGTCATGGAAGTCAACGAAAATTCTTTCTTGGCATCTTCATACACCATTTTATCCAGTCCCACTACAGCCTCCTGCCACTGGCGTACGATAGCTACGATGTCTGCCGCTGTAATCGTATCAGCCCGCAAGCCATAGAAATCAAGCATTTTTTCATAGGCCCACGTCCATTCATACGTATAATAATTGGCGTGCATCTCTGCAAAACGGTCGTGTATCTCATCCACACTGTTCAAACGGTCGCACTCAATATCTTCCATCAGACGTTCTATCTCACTTTTCGGAGCAATCAGTCCAGAAATATCCACCCATTCTCCAGTTCCAATCGGCGTATCTGGAATCAGACGAGTACGGATTTCTTCATCAGAAGCAAAACGAATGGCTTCCAAACGCTTAATGACAGAATTTCCTAAGAATTTATGGATAGCAGTCTCATAAAACTTGATTCCCTTGTTTAATGCCGAATTCTTGATTTTCGCACTTTGATAAGAGTAAATCTCGGAAGTTTCCCCCGACACACGAGCCAGTTCCTTCAAAATCTGCCGACCGGTCATCATCTTCTGAATGGTGTACGGACTCAACAAGTTATAATTAATTTGGTCCAAACGGTTCGGATCTTTCCGCTGGTCACGTTTAGGCCACTTCTGGGCATCACGAATTGTACCTACACTCCGCAAATTGACACCCGGCACCAGATAAGTTGTATTCTTTTCCTCTATCAAATAAGAAAAAGGCAGATTCGAAGTATCCGGATGAGTGACATGACGTCCCATCACCAGCGAGAAGGCACCAATACGGGCTGGCCACAAGATATAAGAATCAGAAGTGGTCTTAGCACCTCGTTCCAATGCCCCCTGATGAATCGGCCCTAACTTATACATATGGTTACTTTGGTTAGAACCTGAGCCTGCATTCATGAACGAAAACATGCCGGCAATGAGTAACGTAGACTTATGGTGTGTTACGGTAAAGGGTCCGGCAAAAATAGCACAAGCCTCTCCATTTTCCTCCTGACAATTACTGAAGAACAATGAATCAGAAGCCGAATAGGTATGCCCCAAATGACAAGCCTGCCCCACGAAACAACGTGTAAGCATCGTGCCATCTTCTACGTGTGAGCCACTTGAGATGATAAAATCATCACAAATCACTCCGTACCCAATATGCACCGGTGCGTACTCATTACTGTTGATGCTTCCATTCTTCAAACGGCCGGTACCTTCAATCTGGCAATAATCCCCAATCCGTACATTCTTGATATAACCGGCATTCACTATCATCACATGACTCCCGATAGTCCCTGTATCTGACGCATGTGACTCTGCATAAGACTCAATAATCTTTCGCATTTTGTCGATAAGCACCGGACGATGGCGGTAAAGTGCCATAATATAAGCCTGATGAGCAGATAGACGGTCATGAATAATCACCTCACGCCCGCCAGTCTCATTTAAGACTGAAACTTCCACTCCATTTCCAAAACGGCTATGGCAATCTACCAAAATAATGTCTACATTCTCGATAAACGTATCATGCCCTATCTCATAGTTAGCTATATAATTCTTTACATTCTCAATGTAACAATTGTCACCCACCGTTACATTGTGTAAAGTAGCATAATACACACCAGAATGCTTAGCCATTCCACCAGCCAAGGTAAATTCTTTTTCAAAAACACCCAGCCGCACTTTTCCTGAGAAACGGGCATGATGAATATAATCTGTACGAAAATTATCAGCAACTTCGACTCCACTCCAATCGGAAGCAATACAATGCTGCGCCTCCAGTCGTGCGATTTCTTCTCTTGTCAGTAAACGATAGTGTTGTGTCATATTTTTGTCGTTATTCTTCGTCGTATGTCTGATATAAAAAATCATTGTAAGGATACTTCTGCACATGCAGTTCCTTTACCTTTTTATATAATAAATCACGGAACTGATCAATATTAGTCTTTTCACGTGCGGAAATGAAGATACAATTATCATTCAGTTTCGCCATCCAAGTATGCATCAGTTCCTCCAGCGTGATATTTTCTTTCGTCTTCGGAGTCAGGTCATCTTCTGCCTTTTCTACATACGTATAGGCATCTACCTTATTAAATACAATCATGCTAGGCTTTCCACCCGCGCCCAAATCAGCAATTGTTTTCTCTACCACCTGAATCTGCTCTTCAAAATCGGGATGTGAAATATCAACTACGTGTACCAGCAAATCCGCCTCACGCACCTCGTCCAGCGTAGACTTAAACGAATCGACCAAGTCAGTCGGTAATTTCCGGATAAACCCTACCGTATCCGAAAGCAAGAAAGGTAAATTTTCGATAATGACTTTACGTACGGTAGTATCGAGCGTAGCAAACAATTTGTTTTCCGCAAAGACCTCACTCTTGGCCAGCAGGTTCATCAAGGTCGATTTACCCACGTTGGTATATCCCACCAGGGCCACACGAATCATGCGTCCACGGTTCTTGCGCTGAGTAGACTTCTGCGTATCAATTTCAGCCAGACGCTGCTTCAGCAAAGCCATACGGTTCAAGATGATACGGCGGTCCATTTCCAACTGAGTTTCACCCGGACCACGCAAACCTACAGAACCTTTACCACCTCCGGCACCGGAACCACCACCCTGACGTTCCAAGTGCGTCCACAAACGCTGCAAACGCGGAAGCATGTACTTATACTGTGCCAGTTCTACTTGCGTCTTGGCATTGGCTGTCTGCGCACGCATCGCAAAAATATCCAGAATCAGTGAAGTACGGTCCAGAATCTTCACTTTCAGTTCATTCTCAATGTTACGGATTTGCTTGGCCGAAAGTTCATCATCGAAAATCACCATCCCGATTTCCGTCTCCTCGCTCTCGTTCTGCAACTCCAGGTATTCTTTCACCTCTTGCAACTTACCTTTACCTACATAAGTCACCGAGTTCGGCGTATCCAGTTTCTGTGTAAAACGTTTTACTACCTCTGCCCCAGCCGTCTCAGCGAGGAAAGCCAGCTCATCCAAATATTCATTGGTCTTACGTTCATTCTGAGTCTGGGTTATCAAACCCACCAGCACAGCTTTTTCAGTCTGTGCTTCTGATATTACAAATTCTTTCATTCAGTGTAAATCTAATTTCTATACGGCACAAATATAAGCAAAAAGAGCGCATCTCTTTACAGATACGCTCTTTTATTTCTTTCTTATTTATTCAAATCCGGATTCATCAATTCTTCGCTTTGTGGAATCGGCCAGACATATCCGCTACTTTGCGGAGTAATCTGTGTTTTCCGTTCAAAGTTTGCCCCACGACGCAACACATCAATGCCTCGCATCGCCTCACCAATAAACTCCAGACGACGTTCGTTGTAAACCGCCATCTTCAAATCTTCACCAGACAAATGATCAATATCCAGCTGATTGCTTGTCTCCGGTAATGAACGGAATCTCACCTGTTTCAAACATTCTCTGGCAAGCTTTTCATTTTCAGTTCCACCCAAATTTACATAACACTCGGCCAAGTTCAACAATGTTTCCGCATAACGGAAAATTGGTGCCCAATCCAGTTTCTGTGCAGCATCCGTAAACTTCAGCAGCTGATTCTTTTCATTTTTCATCTGCACACGGGCATCATCAGCTGAATTGTAATTCGGCTTGCCCATGATACCGTTTTCCACGTCTACCCACAGAATTGTATTCTTAGCGTAATAATATTCTGCCAATCCTTGCTGGGTATTCGGACGATTTGTTTCCTTCATAGGCAAAGAGAATATGGTTTCATCCGTATAATAAGGTGCCTTGAACATATCTCCAAACTTGGAAGTCAGTTCGTATCCCGTCACCAGCTTACCTGCTTTTACCGCCTCTGTCCAATTATTCATTGACATATATACACGCATTTTCAACATGTTGGCAGCAGCCTGTGTAGCACGAGTCACAGTCGATTCATCCGCTGTTGTTTTTACCGGCAAAGCACTGATATTTTCCAAGTCCAAAAGAATCTGCTCGTAAACCTCCTTTACTGTTGCACGTTTCAGAGCATTATGCTCTCCATCTTTTTCCGGAGTTAAACGTAAAGGCACAGATTTCGCATCCGGATTAATTACGTATGGTGTAGCATATAGATTATTCAAATAATAATAAGCAAATGCACGCACAAACTTTGCTTCTGCTTTGTACTGCTCATATTTTTCTCCAGCAACAGCTTTAGCGCCTTCCAATTCATCCAAGAAAATATTGACACGGTTAATGGCAGCGTATGCCATGCTCCAGGTCACTGTATTTTCTGCATCTGTTTTGCCCACATTAAACTTATATGTATTGGCCAAAGTAATCAAGTTCGGGTCAGAATTTACAATATCTTCTCCACGGTTATCAAATACCAGATAGGTTTTTCCTCCCATGAAGGAATCCGACGCATCATTTTTTATCGAACCGTACAAGCCTAATACAGCTGCTTCCAAACGATTTGCATCATTATAAATATCTCCCGGCTCAATGTACAAAGGTGGTTCCTGATCCAAGAAACTGCTGCTGCAACTACTCAACGTGGTTCCAGCCATCAATATAGCATATACAATATATTTTTTCATTCGAATCTGCTTTTAAAAATTCAACAATTAAAACGCCAAGTTCACACCAAATGTGTATGTACGTGCCTGTGGCAAAGTATTTTTATCCGTACCCGGAGCCAGAGTAGCATTAGTCGTATTCGACATCACCTCCGGATCCATACCCGAATAGCCCGTAATTACGAACAAGTTCTGCACCTGTGCATATACACGCAACTTGCTGATACCGATGGCGCTCGCCCAGTTCTTCGTATTGAAAGTATAACCCAGTGAAATATTCTTCAAACGCAAGTAATCACCTTTTTCCACCCACTCGCTGATAGGCATGGCCGAACCATTAGAATAGTTATCGCCATACACTGGTTTCGGGAACATGGCATTCTTTCTTTCCGGAGTCCAGTAATTCTGAAGCACTTCCTTCGAGTTATTCCAATAACGCATATCGCTTACCGTAGCCTTTGTACCATTATAGATATAGTTTCCACCTGAGAACTGGAAGAACAAAGACAAGTCAAAGTTCTTGTAAGAGAAGTTATTACTCCATCCACCATACCAAGTAGGCAACGTATTGCCACAAATTACCGGTTTCAGACTACCCTCATAAGGTGTTCCATCTTCAAGAATCCATTTTGCCTCTGAGGCATGATTATACAGCACACGTTCTCCATTCTCTCCATAGAACACACGGAACCCAGTTTCCGGATCTACTCCACCTGTCGGTGTCAGATACAACTGACCGATAGACTTGCCTGGTACTGTGATATTTGTAATTTCCAATCCACTGGCATCACCTTTGATAATATTATCCAAACCGTTAGCCAGAGATACAACCTTATTACGAGTAGTCGTAATATTAAAACTAGTATTCCATTTGAATGCACCGTCACGTAAAATATCCGCAGAAATCGTCAACTCTATACCTGAGTTCGTCATCTTTCCAGCGTTGGTTGTCAGGATATTTCCAGGAAGACCTTTTGAAGGAGCCTGTGGCACATCCAAAATCAAGTCTGAAGATTTCGTATAGAAATAGTCAAAATCAATATCAAAACGATCAAGTACACGTGCACTGAAACCTACGTCATACTTTTCTGAAGATTCCCATTTCAAATTCGGGTCAGCAATCTTACTCAGACGATAACTTCCCTGAGAACCATAATAATAAGGAGAATAGTACGAGCGTGAAGCGTAATCATCGATATTCGTATTACCCACTACACCATAGCTACCCTTAATCTTAAAGTCTTCAATCACATGCTTGAGCGGTTCAAAGAAAGCTTCTTCCGACACACGCCATGCAGCCGAAACACCTCCGAAGTTACCCCAGCGGTTATCCTTGCTTAATGCAGAAAGTCCATCACGACGGAAATTGATAGAGAACATGTATTTCGATGCAAAGTCATAGTTGATACGTCCAAAATACGAAACCATAGAACTTTTGGAAATACTTCCTGAAGCCGTTGCATTAGCAAAGGTACCTTGGAAATTTGTAAACTTGTCATCCTGCAATCCCGTACGAGCAGCATCCCATTCATTGTAGCTGCTTTCAGTAGCTTCCATACCTACCAGGAAATTGAAATGATGGCGATTAGCCGTAAAATCATACGTAGCTGTATTCGTCCAAGTCCAGATACTGCTATGTACTGCCGCATTAAATGCATATCCTCCATTATTCACACCATCTCCATGATTAGGTGACCAGAAACGAGAGTTTTCAATACGCGCATCGTCAATATTATACTGGGTTTTCAATGTAAGGCCTTTCACCGGAGCAACTTCCGCAAAGAAACTGCTCAAAATACGCGTTACGTCTACATTCGTCTTGTTACCCAGTTCCACCAAAGCAACCGGATTTGAGAAAGTATTCATCACTGCATTCGGTCCATAACCTAATACCCCCAACGAACGGTCATAATATCCTTTTCCATTTTCATCGTAAATAGGAATATTAGGAGAGTTAGCCAGCGCCATACGCGGAAAACCACCTACTGCAAAGTTTGAACCGTTACGTGCCGCATCCACCTGCGATGTAGAACTTACGTTCACGCTTGAGTTCATACCAATCTTCAGCCAGTCTGTCACGTTAGCCACAATGTTAGCCTTACCGCCCAAACGTTTATAGTTATCGCCTACTACAATACCTTTCTGCGTATTGTAATTAGCCGACATATAATATTTCACTTTTTCCGTTCCACCACTTACTGCTACAGTCTGGTCTTGTGTAAACCCATTCTGAAAAATAGCGTCTGCCCAATTAGAATCTACTCCCGGCATCAAGTTAAACGCCTTATCACCATAAGCAGGGTTAGCTATGAATGTCTTATCCATAGCAGCCAGTTCTGCCGCTACATCTGTTCCGTATGCATTACGAACCGCCATGTTCTTGAAGTCTACATACTCCTGTGCATTCATCATATCAATAAACTTCGTCCGGTTAGAGAAACCGACAGAAGCATCATACGTTACTTTTGCTTTTCCGCTGCTTCCCTGCTTGGTAGTAATCAGCACGACCCCGTTTGCCGCACGTGAACCATACAAAGCTGCTGCTGCCGCATCCTTCAACACGTCAATAGAAAGAATATCGGCCGGATTAATGTCTGCCAGCGCATTGGCATTACCCAATCCTCCGCCCAAATCACCCGACTGAATCGGCATTCCATCCACTACGTACAAAGGAGAAGTACCCGAAGTAATAGAGTTTACACCACGGATATGTACCACAGGAGCCTGACCTACTCCTCCAGAAGGAGTCGTTACATTCAAACCAGAGGCACGTCCCTGCATCATCTGGTCCAAACTTGTATTAGGCACGTCCTTTAAAGCATCGTTACGGATTGAAGCTACTGAAGCAGTTACCGTACGTGCGCTCTGCGTACCATACGCCACAACCACCACTTCTTCCAAAGCCTGCGCATCCGATTTCAACACTACGTTCACCACCGGTTTCACAGCAACTTCCTGACTCTGCAAACCAATAAAGGAAACTACTAAAGTTTTTGCCGAAGCCGGCACACCAGAAATTGTAAAGTTTCCATCAATGTCGGTCACTGTCCCTACAGTAGTACCTTTTACCAACACCGATGCGCCCACTACCGGCAATCCGTCTTCTTCCGACATCACATTACCGGTCACTTGAGAAACCTGGGCGTTTGACAGACCAATCCCCATCAGAAGAATGGCCATGAACAACGTCATTCTTTGTTTCATAAAATCTCTCTTTTAATTTAGTTAAGTTAGTCTAATACATTTATCACAAACGGGGCGCGAATGTAAGAAAATAAAGAGAAATTATGAAACAGTGGGCAATTTTACACTAAAATTCATCTATAAGGAGCAAAACGATATTAAAAGAGGTAAACAAATGGTTATTAAGAACTTGCTTTTACTTCTGCAACCGTATAAAAAGTGAATACAAATAGAATAAAATTGCATTTATTTTGTATTATTAAGAAGTCCAATCTAACAAAAAGACCAGTTTTTAAGCGAATAAGACGAAAAAGAGGTACATCCACATAGGATATACCTCTTTTTACGATTTTAGCTATAATAACGCTTATTCAGCAGAAGCTTTTACGAATTTTACTTCAAATTTAGCTTTATATTGAGTATTGCCTTCTACTGGCACAGTATCATCTTCTGTTGAAAGCTGATATTTTTTATCAGCCTTCTCATCAAATGCATACAACTTGTATGTTACCAGATAAGTAACATCATCAGTTGTAGTAGCAGCCTCCGTAGCTGTTTCATCTACTTCAATACCTACCAAATCCATGCAGACAGGATACTCTTTTTCTTCAGCAAATTTCTGAGTCATTCCAGTCGACAATTCTGTTGTGTTTACTTTCAGAGAAATCTCCTTACCAGCCAGGTATTCAGTTGTTAAGAATTGAGGATTCTTATGATTTTTATCTACTACAAACTGAATATGATCTTTTCCAGCCGCTTTCGACTTGCCAATAGTAGCAAAGAAACTAGAGATACGCACCAAAGAATTCTTTGTATAGTCTGGTGACGGATTTGCCTTTACTACCTCAAAATCTTTTGCAATTTCTACTGCAGCCAAAGCTCCTTCTTTATCAAATGTACCTGCATACTCATCTTTCACCATAGTAGATGCCAATGAGTCACTCTTCCAAGTATAATCAATCACCATAGAATAGATTGCATCTGTATAACCTGCACCATACAAATGGTCTTTCACTCCGTCTGATACCTGCAATCCTAAAGAATATGTTTCCTGAAGCTCCACTGTATTTTGATTAAAAGTAACAGTTATCGGGTTGCTGACCTGTTTCTCAGCATCAAACATAAACTGATTAGCTGACAAAGAGAAAAAGTTATCATCATTAGCAGTTACTTTAACCGGTACATTTACAGCTTCAGAGAAAGAAGCTCTGTTCAACACAACTTGAAATGAGGTCTGTTCCGGTGACAAGTGTGCAGAAGTCGCACTACTCTTAAAATAAGCTCCTATAGCATCTGCATCAGCTTCCGGACTTGTCACTTCCGTATCTTCATAATCGCTGCATCCTACCATCATCACGGCCGGAGTCATCAATAATCCGAAAAAGAATTTATTTAATTTCATAATACTCTTAGTTTTTAACTTTAATCTAACTTATTATTCATCTGCAACTGGTTTCGGTAAAGTCCATGCCGGACTATCTTCTGCAGTTAATGCCTTATTAGCCTGAAGTTCAGCTTCCGGTATACGCCACAACAAGATATCGTCTGTTTTTGCAATATTAAATACACATTCTGCATTCGGGAAACCAGCTCCACGACGGTCCACTCCCTTGTTAAGACGCATTACATCGAACCAAATTACTCCTTCACCCCAAAGTTCAATACGACGCTGGAAATAAACAGCTTCCTGAGGATTAGAAGCATAGTCAGTTAAATAAGCTTGTGATCCGCTTGACAAACGGTTGTTAAGCAATTCCTTGAAATATTTTTCACCTTCAGCCCGATTTCCAGCTTCAGCGTATGCTTCTGCAGCAATCAGATACATTTCTTCAATACGCATCAATACAATATCATTGGCATTGATAGTAGTACCTACCACATCATTGTAAGGACCGAATTTTACCTGAGTGTAAGGCTTATAACCCTGCTTAGCCACAAAAGCAGCTTGTTCATCGGTCAAATATTTATCCTGAGCTTCAGCTGCTGCATCCAGCCACCATGATTTACGAATATCACTATCGTTGATTCCGTTATATAATTCCAAGCTAATCTGACGGCCACCTGAATAGTTTGCATATCCATAGTTCAAAGAACCCATGTGAGAAGGCCAGTTACAGATACCCGTATCCACTACGTCATCCGTTTCGCTGACAATGATACCCCACATCCAGTTTACTTCGTCCACACTCCAGAATGTCGGTTTTGCCACTTCATCACGAGAAGCAATTGCAATACCCTCACTATTCGCAGCCTTAATAGCATTTGCCGCATCATCGGCAGCCTTAGCATATTCATGCATTGACAGATACATACGCGCACGAAGTCCGTATGCCACCGACAAACTGATATAACGTTTATCTGCACGTTTCACTCTGCCTTGTTCTGCATTAGTCAACAAACCAATAGCATTAGTCAAGTCTGATTCAATCTGTGCATATACTTCTTTTACAGAAGAACGCTTGCAACCATTTACAGAAGCATCTTCCGAGTTCTTTTCTGTAATCAGCGGTACACAAGGCTTGTCTTCATTGCCTTTATAATTAAACTGATACAGCTGTGCCATTACCCAATAAGAGAATGCACGTGCAGCCAGTCCCTGTCCCAAATAGAACTGTTCATTAGCATCCTCTGTTTTTTCGTCAATACTTCCTACCACATTGTTGGCTGCAAAAACGATAGAATACAAGTCATTCCATACCATCTGTCCTTCCAAAGAAGTATTTTCACGGTCTTCGAATGTCAAGTCATATCCTGTCCAGTTATAGCCGTTATTATCGCTCACCACATCTTCTGTATTAGAATCCAGGCACAACATCACGGTAGGATAACCAATATCATTATGACGTTCAGCTCCCAATGCACTTGAGTTAGGAAAAGCTTGGTTGAAAGTAGAGAAAATCGCATTTACTTTTGCCACTCCACGTTCAGGATTCAATGTAGAAACTGTTTCCTTCTGAGAGTCAGTCACGATTCCTCCATCGGGTAATGTATCCATATCCTGGCAACCAGTCACGGCCAGTGAAGATACAAGCAATGAAGCAAAAATATATTTTGTTTTCATATCTGTTTCTTATTTATATTTTAATTAAAATGTAAGGCTGATACCTCCAGAAATTGTACGGATGGCAGTATAAAGTGATGTAGTAGCACTTGTATAGCTCTGACGTGGGTCAAGACCCTTACGTGCAGAAAGCAATCCTACATTGTCAGCAGTGAAATATACACGCAGTTTTTCCAGCATCATCTTGCGAACCAAGTTAGACGGGAGTGTATAACCAATAGTGATATTATTTACACTCAGGTAGTTAGAACTTGCAAGCCAACGAGTTGAAGTAGAGTTTGTATACTTATCCTGCGCATTCAGACGAGGTACATCCGTATATTTATTTTCCGGAGTCCATGCATTGTAAATATCCTTGTGCCAGTTCTGTCCGTCACCTTTTCCAGCCATCATGAAACGATAACCTGAGTCATAAATCTGACCACCCAACTGATAAGACAACTGAATAGAAGCATCAAAACCGTAAACCTGTACAGAAGTACCCAAACCACCGTATACCTTCGGCATCAAGTTGTCTGTGGCTACCTTGTTTGTAGTCTGAGCTAATGCATAATTGTCTGTTTTATACAACTCACCCTTGTCATTTTTCGCCCAATACTGAGCCAAACCTGTTTCAGGGTCTACACCCGCATAATCAACCAAGTACATACGGTACATTGATTCACCTTCTTCGTAAATGTAGTTACCATCAATCAACTGACCATCCAAATCCGGATGCAGCTTGTTGATTTTATTCTTGATGAAAGTGGCATTCAAGTTCACATCCCAAGTAAAGTTCTTCTGATTGAAAATCAAATAAGTCAAATCCAATTCAAAA
>ULLM01015211.1_pt1 | contig 26685 bp, 48 predicted proteins | sample 1951431 | NCBI WGS metagenome assembly ULLM01 (sample SAMEA4835528, study PRJEB28245) | human gut metagenome | biome: gut microbiome; material: fecal sample | place: Denmark | collected 2008
TGGAGATCTCCAGTTGGCGGAGAAATTATTGCGGTAAAAGCTCGCATCAATCACCCGGTAGAAGATGGTCAACAGAAGTATTGGTATGTTTATAAGGGCGCAGTCAGTAATTCTCTTTATGGTATTACGGAGAATTATAGTGGACTGTTTGGAAACGAAATTTGTGTTTTTGAGAGCGAGAAAGCCGTCCAGCAGTTGGCGACAATGGGATATCGAAACGCGGTGGCTCTTGGGTCAAGCAATTTATCAGAGGAGCAGGCTCGGTTGATTATGACGCTCTCTCCGACGTCGGTTGTGTTTTTGTTGGACGAAGGGTTGGAAAAGGAACATACGATGAAAAATGTGGAAACATTAAGACAGTATTGTGTGTTGAGAGATTTGCCAATCCGTTGGTGGAATTGGACGAAGAGCTCGGTTGTTGATGGGAGCGGGAAGAACAGTCCGACCGATTTGGGGAAAGAGAAGTTTGATAAGGTTATGAGAGAGGAATTGGAGAGAATATAATGGGCGCATTTAAAGATATAACGGGACAGCAATTCGGAGACTTCATCATCGACTCTTTTGACCCGACAAAAGGTAAGTATAAATATTATTGGAATTGTCATTGTGTAAAATGTGGTTATAAAAAATCAGTAGAAGGAAGCAGTATTAGAGCCGGAAATAGTACAAGATGCATTTGTGATAAGTCTTTTGGACGAAGAGAAAGTCTCGGATACGAAAAAGATATATCTGGAAAAGTTTATGGTGGTTTAACTGTTTTGGGCTATTGCGACACGAAAAGCACACGTTCAAGATGGTTGTGTAAATGCAATTGTGGGAACGAGGAAATTTTTAGTATTTCACAATTAAAAAGAAGAAAAAATCTGATGTGTTCCCAATGTGTGGAAAAATATAAAGATATAAGAAATGTGATTTCGGAAGAAAATTTAGACTCTAATGGGATTCCAATAAATATTATTCAATCCACTCAAAGAAAGCAAAACAAATATGAAATTCAAAATGATGTGACTATTGTCAATAATAAAGTTATCATAGATAGCAGGTTTGTGGATTATTTGAAATCATTCGATAGATACATTAGTATAGACAGCCGTGGATATGCATATTTTTCATATTGTGGTCAAGATGTATATTTGCATAGACTTTTAACAAAAACACCGCTGTTTTTCGACGTAAGCAGTAAGGATATAGAAATAATTGATCATATAAATAGAAATAGATGTGATAACAGAATTGAAAATCTAAGAACAATTAAAAAATCCGAAAATCCCGTTAATTGTTCAGTATATTCCAACAATAAAAGTGGACACAAAGGAATTTCGTGGCTTGAACGGTTGCAAAAATGGCAGGTAAATATTCAATATAAAAATAAAAATTATTATATTGGAGTTTTTGATAATATCGACGATGCAATTCTTGCAAGGAAACAGGCGGAGCAAGATATATTTGGAAAGGTGAATTAAAAATGCAAAATCTTCATCGACATACTTCGTATTCAAACGTGTGCATTGCAGATTCTGCGGCAACAAACGAACAATATGCCAAAAGAGCGGTAGAGTTGGGACACAAAGTAATTAGTAGCGTCGAACACGGATGGCAGGGATATTATTATCAATGTTATGAACTTGCTCAAAAATATAATCTCAAATTTGTTTTTGGAGCAGAAGCATATTGGGTAAAAGACAGACAAAAAGAATATGAAGAAATCGATCCATCGACAGGAGAACCGTTAAAAAACAAGGACGGAACAATAAAGGCTCATAAAGATAACTCTAATTGTCATATATTACTTCTTGCAAAAACAGAAATCGGAAGACGCGCCATCAACAAAATTCTTTCAGAGGCAAATGAAACAGGGTATTATTTTAGACCCCGTGTCGATCTCGAACTTCTTCTTTCTCTTCCTCCTGACGATGTGGTCGTAACAACTGCTTGTGTGGCATATTGGAAATATGAAGATATCGAAGATATTACTCTTCGGTTGTGGAAACATTTTGGAAAAAACTTTTATCTGGAGATCCAAGCGCACGCAACCGACCAACAGAGAGCGATCTCTCGTAGAATTCTTTCCTTGTCACAAAGATATGGAATCGAAATGATTGTTGGCCTTGACAGTCATTACATTTATCCGGAACAGGCGCAGGAGAGAGAATATATTCTCGAAGCAAAAGACGTTCATTATAAGGACGAAGAGGGGTGGTATATGGACTATCCCGACGATGAAGAAGTTATGAGACGTTTTATGGAGCAGGGAGTTTTTACAAAGGAACAGGTTCAAAGAGCGATGGATAACACGGACATCTCTCTAACATTTGATGATTATGCAAAAGACAATCCTGTTTTCAGTAAAAATATTAAGCTTCCTACTCTTTATCCAAATCTTTCGCAAGAAGAAAGAAACAAAAAATATAGTGTTCTGATTAGTAAGCTTTTTAGAGAATACGCAGAAAAACATCATATTACAGGAAAAGAGTATAAGAGATATCTTGAAGGAATCAAAATGGAAGTTCAAACGGTTAAAGATACCGGAATGGCCGATTACTTCCTTCTTGACTATGAAATCGTTAAAAAAGCGATTGAAAAAGGAGGCGTTTTGACCGACAGTGGAAGAGGCTCATCTGTTGGATATTTTACAAACACGCTTCTTGGTTTTTCAAAAGTCGACAGATTTCAAAGTCCGATAACTCTTTATCCTGAACGATTTATTAGTAAAACAAGAATTCTGGAAACCCATTCTCTTCCAGATATTGACATGAACTGGGGATCCCCCGAAATTGCAGAAGAAGCCCAAAAAGAAATTCTTGGAGACGATCACGCAATTCCAATGATTGCCTTCGGAACCTGTAAAAAGAAATCAGCTTTTAAATTGTTCGCTCGTTCTCAAAATATGGATTTCGAACTTGCGAACACCATCTCTTCGCAGATTGCAGATTATGAAGAGGCAGTTAAAAATGCAGAAGATGATGATAAAGATCAGATTGATATTTATGATTTTGTAGATAAAAAATATTCCAACTATATTGAACAAAGCAAAAAGTATTGGGGTATTATTATGGATAAGAAGAAAGCTCCTTGCTTTCCTAAAGGAACTCTTGTTTATACGAATGACGGGTATAAGCCAATTGAAACAATCAGCGTCGGGGACAAGGTTTTAACTCATGCGGGTAGATTTTGCGATGTTTTATATGTTAACAAGACCGCAGATCAACAACTGTATAAATTAAAATCAATTGGTAGAGAGGATGTTTATTTAACAGAAAACCACCCGGTGTTATGCAGAAGATTAAAAAGAAAAAGATATAAACAAGATAATGGGAACTGGTCGATAAAAAGAACCTTTTCTGAAAAAGAATGGATTAAGGCAAAAGATATTTTCCCTCACGATGTAGTTGGAAGTGTTGTAAATTCTAATAGCATTATTCCAAACTTTTCTGGACTGGAAAAATATTTAAATAATAAAGATTTCTGGTGGATAGTTGGGAGATGGGTCGGAGATGGCTGGTGCGAATATTATGAGCCAAGTCATAGGAAAAGAATAAAGATTTGCTGTGCAAAATCAGAGAAAGAAGTTTCTGATATTTCTCGTCATTTAAATAACTTAATTCCATATAGAGTAGAAGAAAATAGAACTGTTTATAAATTTTTGTTAAAAGACAGTGCCCTCTATGAATTTTTCCAGAATTTTGGAAGATATGCCAATGGTAAAAAAATTCCACAATTTGTAATAGATTTACCGATTGACTTATTATCGGAATTTTTAACCGGATATATTTCTGCAGACGGACATTATCAAAAAGATAAAAAACAATTTATATTATCTTCTGTTAGTAAAGAATTAATATATGGATTGCAACAATGTATCCATAAGGTTTATAAAGTTCCAACTAATTTCCAAATACGTCCGGAGAATATAGACATTATTGAAGGAAGACAAGTTAGAAGAAAAGAGTCTTATATTATTAAATTTCATCTTGATAAACGTAAAAATGATAGAAGTTTTTATGAAGATGGATATATTTGGTATTGGGTTCACTCTATTTCTGAAACCGAAAGATATGAAGACGTCTATAATTTTGAAGTAGACAAAGACAATTCATATACGGTTTATAATATGTGCGTTCATAACTGTGCCTTTCTTCTTTATCAAGGCAATATCCGAGAAGAAATTGGTCTGATTAAATGTAAGTCGGAATCAACAGGAAAAGAGTTTTTAACAGCCGTGGTAGACGGAGCAATTGCAGAAAATTACAAATTCCTGAAAAACGATATTCTTTGTGTAAGCATTGTTCTTTTAGTGGATAAGATTTATCGTAGAATTGGAATTCCGCACAAAACAGTTGAAGAACTGAAAGAGTTTGTTAAAAACGATCCAAAAACTTGGGACATTTATAAAAACGGATATACTCTTGGGGTTAATCAGTGTGAGCAAGTAAGTTCTGCAAAGAAAATGATGCGCTTTCAAGCAAAAAACATTTCAGAACTTTCGGCGTGGATTGCCGCAATTCGCCCTGCTTTCAAGTCGATGTACTCCAAGTTTGAATCGAGAGAATCCTTTAGTTATGGAATTCCTGCTTTTGACAAACTCCTGCAGACAGAAGAACTTCCGCAGTCGTGGATTTTGTATCAGGAACAGTCGATGTCTGTTCTTTCATATGCTGGATTTCCGATGGATGAATGTTATGGAATTATAAAAGCAATTGCTAAAAAACACCCAGAAAAAGTTCGTCCGTTGAAAGATAGATTTATCGAAGGATTCAAAAAGAGAATTGTTACAGAAGAAGGAATTGAAGAAAACCAAGCACAGGAAATGAGTGAAAGGGTTTGGCAAATCATCAACGACTCTTGCGGGTACGGTTTCAATTCTGCTCACGCATATTGTATGGCAATCGATAGTCTTTCTTGCGCAATGCTGAAAGCGAATTATCCATACGAATTTTATGAGGTACTTTTACAGTTCCATTCAGATAGAGGAGAAAAAGACAAGGTTGGCGCTCTAAAAGCGGAAATGAAAAAGGCTTTTGGAATTCAAGAAGGTCCGTATCGATTTGGAGAAGATAATAGAAAGTTTAATGCAATTCCGGAAAGAGGAATTATTCAACCGTCTCTCTTGTCGATTAAGGGATTGAGTCAGGATTTGGCAAACGACCTTTATGAACTTTCTCAAACAAAACGATTCGATAATTTTATAGATCTGTTAAGAGAATTCGACCATATGAAATCGATGAATGTTGCGAAGTTGGATACATTGATTAAACTCAATTATTTCTCACAATTCGCACCAATCGGAAAACTTCTGAACATCGTTGAACTATATAATAAGTTCGGAACCCGTAAGACTCTCAAAGAATCCGATGTTTTAACCCTTCCCGCACACGTTCAAGAAGTTGTCACAAAATATACTGTGAAGCCAAAAACGCAGTATAAAATCACAGATAACGATGGGATGCTCCGTGAGCTTTCGGAATTAGTTGGAGAACGCCCGATTACAATGATGATGCGGTTGAGTTGGGAAAAGGAGTTCATCGGTTATTGCGCCTCTACGGATCCATCGCAAAAGGGAAGCTGGCTCGTTTTGGATATCGATACAAAGTATTCTCCGAAGTTGAGTATTTATGCCATTTGGAGCGGAGAACAACGCATCGTTAAGGTTTCAAAGCGTGACTTCCAATCGAATCCTCTCACCAAAGGTGATACAATTCGCCTGACTATCGAACAGCGTCCGAAGACAAAGCTTGTGGATGGACAATGGATTAAGGACGAAAGCGTTAAGGAAGATTGGTTAAAATATTATTCAATTGTTAAGTAAAGGAGAATAGTTTATGAATAATTCACTAAAGTGCTGCCCGTTTGCGGTGGAAAAGCAACGGTTGTATGTTGTGATGACGAAGGAAAAATCCACAAATGATAATTATGCAAACGACCCGTGGAATGGATTGTGGTATCAAATCAGACATTCACACGAGGAAAATGAAGGGTGTCCAATTGCAAGATATGCAGAGGACAATACAGCAATAGGCACATATACTTATAATACAAGAGAAGAAGCAGTTGAAGCGTGGAACAGGAGGACGAATAATGACAACCTACATTGATAAAGATGCTTTGTTACACAAATTGCAAGAACGCCGTGAAGAACTCACAAATGTTTTTGGTAATTACGATTACTATGCCCGTGGATTTGGTGACGCAATTAAACTCATCGAAAAAGCACCTGCAGCAACAGACATACATGAAGACGAGGAAGGCGAGTGGATTCGTATGAACAATAAAGAAGTAAAATGCTCTTGTTGCAGTCTTATTAGAAATATCACAACACAAGAAGGTTGGAGATTTTGTCCGTCATGCGGAGCATTGATGCTGGAGGAATAAAATGACAAATTACATTGATAGAAACAACCTTTTGAAAGAAGTATCGATCAGGAGGTGAAGCAAGATGAAAAACGAAAGAGGTTTTGAAATGCAATATTTTAGTGATGACTACGGAATCGATTGTAGTATTCAGGAAAGCAGTGCCGTAGAAGCGCATATTTGGCTTGGAGTACATCGACCGCGAGTTTATATCGCATACAAGGACGCCAAAGCGGCGGGACTTGACTTGAAAAAGGATTACCCAGAAGCGAACGATTACGGCACGTGTACCATTCCTATCCCGGAAAAAGCTTTTATTGATAGCCGGATGCACCTGAACCGGAGGCAGGCACGTGAACTCGCCAAAAAGCTGAATTATTTTGCAAGAACGGGAATGTTGAAGGAGGATGAATAATGCCGAAATATATTGATAGAGATATGGCAATTGAAATGATAACAAATGATGTGCCCGATCTTATTTATTATAACAAAGAAGAGGCAATAGATTGTCTTAAATGCGTTCCAATTGCCGATGTGGAAGAAATTCGACACGCAAAGTGGGTGCATTATGGAGAAGATATACAATGTAGCAATTGTTTGCACGTATCGGACGATATTTGTTTTGAAGGTGATATGGATTCTGGATATTACACAGTGTTGCCGCACTATTGCAGTAACTGTGGTGCAAAGATGGATTTGGAGGATAAATAATGCCGAAATATATTAACGTTGATGAAATCGATTATAAGGTAATCTGTTACCCGCATCTTGATCTTTATACGAGAACAGTTTCCACGGAAAAACTTGATGGTGTTTATGCACTCAAAACAGATATTGATGCGATGCCGCCCGCTGATGTAGAAGAGGTTCGGCATGGAAAATGGATTTATTGTGGTCATCACGAAATGATGGGGCACGCATTCCAATGCTCTGTCTGCGAAAGGTGGATGTTTACAAATTTCCCAAAACACGTTGTTGAAGAGCAGCCTTATTGCCACTGTGGAGCAAAAATGAAAAGTGTAGAAGGATTAGAAGAGGATTGAAAAATGGATAATCAGAAATTTGTAGAACTTGCGAAAATGGCTGTCGTATATTATTTTAACACCCATAGAAAAATTACCGATAGGGGTCGACTGACGACAAAAGATGTTTTGGTTTCTTGGACCTGCACCTTGAGTAATAGAGTTCTTCTTAAAACGACCGATGACGAAATGCGTTATGAAGTATTTTATGAAGATGATGAAAATATTCGCGTGGATGTATATAAAAATTACGAGAAAGTCGACAGTGAACGCATTAAAATTATAATGTGAACAAAACTATAATTTTATTAGTAAGAAAGGAGAACAATTAAAGATGCTGGGAATGGATGTTCATTTGCCTTGTAGTTTTGGAGATAAAGTTTATTATATTTCCGGAATTGACAAAGTTAAGGAAGCTGCTATTAGAGGAATTCGTATTTATCAAAATTGTATATTATATGATGTATATAATAAAGAAGAAGATGACTACATTGTATTTGAATCAGGTGACGTATATTTTACGAAAGAAGAGGCCAAAAAGGCTCTCGAAAAATAAGGAGAACAACAATTATGGAATACAACAAAACTAAACTCCCGTTTGTATCGGGAAGAAAATACAATAATCTTCTAAAAGACTATGAGGATGTCGTTCATAAGCTTGAAATTCTTTTAGTTGAAGCCACTGGAGATAGGCTTTCAAAATCTACCTACCCGCTTGAAGTGATGTTATCTGAATCAATTCGATATAGGGAAGAGTTGGTCGACGAAGCAGTTGAAAGAACCCTGAAAGAAAGTTTGGAGACCGATAATGGCGACACAAACTAAAAAATTATACCAGCAACCAAAATTCTCATACTCTCGAACAGAAGTATATGAGAACTGCCCCTACCGATATTACCTCCAATATGTGAAAGGGCATTATATTCCTGCGACAAGTCTCGCGATCTTCTACGGAACACTTCTGCACAAAATAAACCAGCTCCAAACCGAGATGCTTCTCGCCGGAAGACCCATCGACTATCCGATGCTGAAAGATTATTTCCAAAATGTGAACATTCCCAAGAAAAGTCCGAGAGACAAGGATGGAGATATTTTTGGCGTAAATATTCTTCGACGAATGTTTCCCGACGATTGGGAGGCTCTCGATAAGACCGGGAGAACATTCGAAGAGAAGGCGCAAGCGTTTTTGGAAAGAGGAATTTATCGGCAAGAAGAGTATCTTGCGGAACACCCGGAACTCAAACTTTTTGCCGCAGAAATGCCGTTCGAATATTATTTTGACAAGGTCCTTTTTACAGGTTCAATTGACCGCGTTCTTCAATACCGCGATGACCAGAAGCACTTTGTAATCCACGATTTAAAGACAAGCGCGGAAGCATATGACGAAAAGAAGCTGACAAGTCCTCGACAGATGTGGGTTTATGTCGGAGCGCTAAAGGAGCGGTTCGGGGAGGACGTTCAAGTTGATTGTGAATATGAATTCCCGGTCGCGGAAGAAATGCGGAAGGCAGGGACAAAGGGTTGGGAAAAGCGTTGCGAAACGAAGATGCGGAAAATACTGGACGATATTTTTAACGAAAACTGGACAGCACATCCGTCTCCGCTGTGTTTCTACTGCGCGTTTTGTAATAACAATCCGAACCAACCAACAGAAGCGGTGAACCTTTGCCCATATTATAGCCTTTGGACTCCGCAGGACAGATCGTTCGCAGTTCGGCTACCGTGGCAGGGAATTGAGATGGATGAAATTCAGCACAAAAAACTTGAACAGCTCGAAGCATTAGACGATGAATTTGCCGACGAAATCGAAGAAGAAGCGGCGGAACTGAACGACGATTGGGATCTCTAAAAAATAATTTAAAGAAATTTTCGAAAACCCCTTGACAATAGAGGGGTTTTCTGTTATAATAATGGTGGAAGTAGAAAATATATTTAAAAGGAGAAAAAGAAATGAGGGACAATTACGCAGTAATCAACGGCAAGCGCATTAAACTGACTGAGGAGCAAGTGGAAATGCTTGGAGTTAAGAAAAGAAAGAATCCATTTGAGAAAGTTAACAAGGACGAAAGCTACTATTTTATAACGAGTAGGGGTGCTGTTTTAAATTATGTTGATATAAACGATATGACTGATAGAGAATTGTACTATATCATTAATTATTTCAATGATGAACAGTTTGCTAAACAAGTGGCGCTTCATCAATTGCTATACCGTAAGTTGCTGAAGTTTACCTATGACAATAATTGCACGGATACTGCTGAATGGGATGAGAATAATGAGCACTGGACGGTTCGACACGATGCTAGTCTTAATAAATTCATCTCGTATGTTCAAAAAGGTTGTAAGGCATCGGATGTTTATTTCTCTTCCGCAGACAGCGCAAGAAGTGCCATTAAAGAAGTAGTCGAACCGTTCGTGAAAGAACACCCGGAGTTTGTGTGGTAAAAGGAGAAAAGATGAAGAAAGTTAAATTAACTGTTGATGGAAAAGAAATGCCGCTTACTGATGACCAGTTGCGAATGTTGGGACTTCCGCCAACACGAAATAACCCTTTTGAACGAGTAAAATCTGGACAGGAATATTTTTGTCTTACTGATAGCTATGGCGTTCTTGCTTGTAATGAATCAAGTAAGAATCTGGCAGACAGGAATTATGAAAGTGTTAGCTATTTTAACGATAAAGATTTCGCGGAGCAAGTATATCTTCGTCAGCTTCTTCAGCGCAAGTTGTTGCGATTTGCATGGAATTATGGATATGAAGCGACAGATGAACCAAATCAGTTTTATGTATCTTATTTTCCAAAAACAAAATCTTATGTGGTTCAAATCGATTGCGGTTTTCGCGCTCCTTGTGTTCATTTTTCTTCGTATGGTGCGACAGAACGCGCTATTAAAGAAGTTGTTGAGCCTTTTGTAAAAAATATCCGAATTTTGCTTGGTGAAAGAAAATGAAAAAATATCTTTTGTATGTTAGATATAGTCTTTCCGGTCTTTCCGTTTATTTTGTTGAAACCGATGATATATTTCATGTCATTGGTAAGATGCACCATTGTTCCGATGAACTTATTAAGTTCTTCAGCTTCGTAGAAGATACACAGTCTCGCAGAGACTTCTGGAAAGAGCAAAATGTCGAAATTAGAGAATGTCCCGAAAAATGGTTGATGTAAAGGAGAACTATTGTGAAAAACCTTCTTGTTGTTGTTGATGCACAAAACGACTTTATTGATGGCGCCCTCGGAACGCCGGAAGCCCAAAAAGCTGTTCCAAATATCATCAAAAAGATGAGAGAGTACCAAATCGTGAATAATGGATTCGCCGAAGATCCTGATGAAAACGTGATTTTATTCACGATGGACACCCATTATGAGGACAGTTACGACGATTCTCCGGAAGGAAAAAAGCTCTCAATCAGACATTGTATTTATAACACGCAAGGATGGATGATTAATCACGACATTATGTCGGAGTATCATTACGGAGACTATGCTAGATTCATTGTGAATGGACGTATTATGAAACACACCTTCGGTTCAATGAAATTGATGGACATTGCAAGAACTTGGTGTACGGAAAAGATCGAGCTTGTTGGTTTCTGTACGGACATTTGCGTTGTTTCTAATGCACTGATGTTAAAGGCGGCGATGCCAGAAATTCAAATCGTTGTCGATTCGTCCTGCTGTGCGGGGACAACTCAAAAAATGCACGAAGAGGCGCTGGATGTTATGCGGTCTTGTCAGATTGACATTATCTAACCACGAAATCAAAAAACAAAAAACATAAATCAAAAAGGAGAAAACATTGTGGAAACCACTATTACTCTTAAGGACCTGCTGAAGCGCTGGAAGGAAGAAGCACACACCGAAAAAGACATCACCCTTATTTCAAAGAAGGGCAACTCTCTGATTATCTGCACTCGTCGTCCCGGTTGGTATATCGGAAAAGGAGGAGAGTTGTGTGACAAATATTTTCAGATGATTAAGAGCGGCGAGACCGATAAGGGCGAAAGAATTACTCGCAGCCCGTTCGATGTTGGAGAACTTGAGAAAATCGAATTTGTTGAAACTTTCGATAAAATTTAAGAGGAGTGATTTAAAATGACTAAAGCAGTAGAAAAAGTAAAAGAAGTAATTAAGAACAACGTCGAAGATGCTCTGTATGGGATTTTCGATTGTCGTAACGTCGTTGGCGATCCGATGGAAACGATTTACGACGAGGCGGGGATTAGAATTGAGCTCTGTCGCAATTGGGGATATTTTGAGGTATTTGGTTTGACGGACGAAGAGTTTTCGGAAGTCGAGTCCTTTTACGATCTCATTTCTAATGTATAATGAAAAGGAGAGAAAGATGACATCAAATACGGATTGTTATTCTTGCAAGAAATATGGCAAATATTGCGAATACGCGAATATGTATGGAAACTGTCTGTCGACCGCGTGTAAAAAAGTAACGCTGACAACGTCAGAAATTAGCCCGGTCCTGCCAGACTTTCGAATCGTTCATCGGAAGGACGGCGTATATGATTTGTACGACAATTTACGCTGGCTTATGTCTCGTGGGTGTGTTGACGATATTTTGAATTTTCTTTCGACAGCGAGTAAATATTCGGCGATTCGAATTGTGTTCGAAGACAAAAGTTTGGAGGAATAATTATGACAATTTTTACCATTAAAAATATAGAGATAGAAATAGTAGAACATATTAAATCCATTTCGGCTTACAATCATAATTACTATAAAATAAAACCATCTTGTGGTGATTATTATGATTTCTATGATAACGACATAGCATATATTGAATCTTATGATGATGAAGCAATACAATCTGTTTATTTTGGTAAATTTATCGACGGTAAATTTGTCCCCGCTTTTATGGCGACTTACGATGAGGGGTGGGATATCTAAAATGAGAAAACTTCGTAAATCGGAAGTCAACCGAATCATTAAAGAAAACTCTGCTCTTTCCAATGAAGACCTCCTTAACAAATATTTCGACCTTGTTTACCACGACGTCCTCGGTTCGCGAGCCGAGCGTATGGAAGATGCGGGTTGGGATGAGATCGACATTCAAGAACAGTATGAGTATGAGTATTATATGGATTGTTATACCGATATTCTCGCGGGAATGTTGCAAGAGCGCGGTGTAGACCCGTGGAAAGATTATGCAAATAATATTACGGAGGGTATATAACGATGCCGAAGTACATTGATCGAGACAAGCTGGTTAACAGACTGGACGAACATTATGTAGCTCTCGTAAAGAAATGTGGGTTTGATGATGAGTATGCTCGTGGGTATGGCGATGCTATCAGCGATATGGACGACGAACCTGCGGCTGATGTACGGGAAGTGAAACACGGGCACTGGATTAGACAGCCGATTTCCGGATATGGAGATTGTATATGTTCTGTTTGTGGCGCAGTTTGCCATGTTCACGCATGTGCAGGCATACCTACCCAGAGATATTGCTATAGGTGCGGTGCAAAAATGTTGGAGGAAGAAAAATGAAACTTTGGATTGATGATGTTCGCCCCGCTCCTCCCGGTTATTTTTGCTGTAGATCTGTTAACGAAGCAAAGGAAATTATCGAAAAATATAGCAGTCGAATAGACTTTGATAACAATTCTATTGATGATATAGAAATGATCGACATTGACCACGATGCAGGAATATACGCAAGTCAGGGCGGTGATTACATCAAGCTTCTTGACTGGCTTGAAGAAACGGATAGAAATTATCCTATAAGAATCCACTCAATGAATCCAGTTGGTGTTGAGAATATGCGAGCAATTATTCGACGTAATGGATGGAAAGAAGTATTTTAATTACCTTTGGGCAAATAGAAGAAATAAGGAGAGGATTAAATTATGGGATATAGACATTATTTATATGCAGTCCCGAAAAAACAAGTAGCAGAAATTCAGGCGTGTAAAACAAACGACGACTGGTGTAATTTTGCAGAGAAGCACGGGTATAAGGTAGATCGGGATTGCCGTGATGATGGAAGTGGGTGTGTTTTCCCATACCAGATTGGAAGTTCAATATATGAATTGGGGAAGCATTCGGAAATCGGATTCAAACTGGAATCCGAAAGACCGTCGTTGTTCACATCGGAAGAATTAAAAGAAAGATATTCGGATGATGGATTTGCTCTTCTAACGAGGGACGACTTCAAAGCCGTTATTGAGGATTACAGGCAGAAGATTGTCAATTGGTTCCAAAGTCTTCTCGATCCAGACAAAAGTCAAATAACCGCCAATAAACTTTCCAAAGAAGAGAGAAAACGCCTTGAGTGGGAATGTGAAATCAGGGATAAATTGGAAAAATGGAGCGGTAAATATTTTGGAGTTTTACCCATTGATTTGGATGAAAGCCGGGAGCGCATCACGGGTAGTTGGTCGTATGAGTACGCGATTTTCGAGTTGGTTCGAGTGTATAAAGTGTTCGATTGGGAAAATGACGATTTAGTTTTGGTGGGGTGGTAATGTATGGAAAAGATTTTTTATACGAATGCTCGCGGAGCGGGCAAGACAAAATGGCTTGTAGATCAATATGTTAAAGAGAGATGCGCGGGAAATTATTGTATTTATTTGGGAGATGAACGCAAGCGGCGCCATTTTATAGAGGAAGTGTGCAGTAGAGGTCTTTCTTATTCCCGTGGTTTGCCAGAAAATAACGGCGGTAGATATCCAATTTTGTGTTTCTTCACAGATGATCTGGAATGCGAAATCGGAACAGAAAACATATGTTATGACAGATATCATTTCATAAACGCAAGATGGTATATTACGCTCGACAGCGATTGTTTTGATAAAGAAAGCAGGTTGTAAATGATTTATCAAGAAGAAGTAAGAGATCTGTTTTCGGTCCCGGATGATTATTATCTCGCGCATTGTATTAGTGCGGACTTCGGGATGGGAAAGGGGATTGTTGTAGAATTCAACAAGCGCTTTGATATGAAGCATATTCTTCAGACAAAATACCCCGATTACGTTAATCAGTTCCATCGACAGAAAAGATTGTTTGATTGCATTCTTGAGGGTCGAGTTTTCAACCTGATTACGAAAGAACGATATTTTGAGAAACCGACATATAATACTCTAACAGGCGCTTTGTGTGAAATGAAGGTTTTATGTTGGTCAGAAAATATTCATAAAATCGCAATGCCGATAATCGGATGTGGACTGGATGGGCTGGAATGGGATAAAGTTTCCAGAATCATTAAATTTGTTTTTCAAGATGAAGATGTCGAGATTTTGGTTTGTCGAAAAGAGTGAAAAATAAATAAAAACTTTTCAAAATCCTCTTGACAATAAGGGGATTTTGTGGTATAATGATAGTAGAAAGAAAGGGCGGTGTAAAAATATGAGACTGTGGCATATTGATTTGATTCCATATCTTCCGAAGTCGCAGCTGATTGCGCAATGGAGAGAATTGAATTCAATTTACAAAAAGCAGGACAATCACATTTTGATTAACTATGTCTATAATTACGGTAAGGAATATCTGTTGTATTATTCCAATCGTGTTTTGTTCGAAATGGAACAAAGAAATGTCCGCGTCAAATCGTTTGAAAATTATTTCAACTATTTCGGCGGTGTTCTTTACTGGCGACCAATGCCCACATATCGATTCGCCGAACACAATGACGAATATCTTCTCTGCAACTACTATAATCTTCTCGAAAAATATCGTCGAGGGCAGAAAGATTTTTCGGAAGAAGAATTCGAACGATTAACTGGTTTTGTCAAAAAATCGTTAGATAAAAATGTGAACAAAAGAGAGGTTTTAATATGACTTGCAAAGACTGTATTCATTATGAAGCGTGCGACCGTCTCGCGGTTGGCTATAATATTATGCAGATTAAAACTTGTGTGTGCAAGTGTTTTTCAGATAAATCTGAATGGCTTCATCTTATCGGTAAAGATTACAAAACCGCATATTACCCTGTCGGGTATGGTAATGATGCTCAAGTAATAGAAGAACCGATATGCGGCTGGGGAATCAAGAACGGGAAACTATATGTTATTGACGAGTGTAGTGACTTTTACGAGCTTGGGGTTATGGTTTTCCTGACGATGGAAGAAGCACAAAAAGACGTTAAACGGAGGAAAAAGATCAATGATTAAGATTATTAAAGATGGTCAAAAAGACTTTATTGCCAAATGCCCGACCTGCGGATGTGAGTTCTCATATCAATTGATTGATATTGGGTTGGGTTCGGTGACGTGCCCTTGCTGTGGGGGTTATATTGCTCATAAACTTAATGAACCTAAAGAGCCGTCTATAAACGCAATTCCGTGTGAATTTACCAAACAAACAACAGCGAACTGGATTGCGCCAGATGTAACGCTCGCGTCTTCTGATAATGATTCACAATTTAATTCCCTTCAACAGGTTCGCGATTTGTGTATCGACTACGACGGTTTCAACACGGTTGAAGGACTCAAGTCTTTAATTGACGACATTCGTGTAATCGCAGAAGAAGTCGTGTGCAAGGAAAAAGAAGAGTGAAACGTTTTCTCGGTTTAGTCAAAGAGCATCCTGATTTGCCGGTTATTCCGTTTGTAGACGGAGCAATTGTTTCCGAAGACAAGTGTTCTGCGTTCATCGGAGATTTTGGGGCATCTTGCGTCGGAGAGTTTTTGGAATATGATGGCGTTGCGTATGACAATCGCGGTGATTTTATCGCTGACTGGCAGAACAATCATCATAACGATATAGAATTCTGTGATATGAATGAACAGGAACTTGAAGATTACGCGATTAATTTTTGTGACAGACAGGACTGGAAAAAAGTAATTTGTTTGTATATTGATACTTCCAAAGGAGAAGCAAAATGAAAGTTTGTATTTTTGTCCTTTCTATTTTGTTGGTTATAATTGGATCACAATGTTTCCCGGATTTTCTAAATGCGATATTTTTTCTGGCGGCAATCGTTTCCGGAGCATTAATATTTTACGATCAACAAAACAAAAGGTGAAAGAATGGTAAAATTAAAATGTGGATTAAAAACAATAGAAATTATGTTGACGCCTGTTTAATTGCTCCGAACACCGACCCAAAAGAACCGCTGAAATATTATTGTATTGGATGTGGAGAGATAACAGAAATAAAATCAAAAAGTTTTGTAGAACTTCCAGACATTGGCATCGATGTTGATACTAATAAATTATATTTTGGCGAAGATATTCCATTGAGAGCATACCAATTCGCACGCAAATGCGACGACGGAAAATATAGAACTTGCTTATGTAAAAAATGTTTAAAAGATTATAAGGAGAACGAACAATGGATGAAAAATCTTATTTCGTCGATAGATCTTATTTCGTAGATAACAGAGCAGTAGAGGGACAAAAACTCATCGCTCAAAAAGTCGTTGCTAAAATTACTTTTTGCGGCGCATTCGAGATGACAGTTTATGATTATATGAACTGGAATCCTCCGACGCCGGAACAGATTAAAAATCTGAAAGAAATGTTGAACATTGATGTGAAACTGATTGAGGATGGAAAAGAAACGAATGATCGTAGAACAACAAATTATTAGGCAATCTCACCAAAAGTATAAAACAATTGATGAAATGTGTTCTCATTCTAAAGATTTATACAATTATGCAAATTATCTAATTCGTCAAAGTTTCATAATTAATGATGAATATATTTCATATCGAAAAATGAATTTTGACTTGAAAACACACGAATTGTATAAATTATGTATGAGTCAGCCAGCAAATTGCTTACTTCGCAGATTAGACAAGGTGTGGAAGTCATATTTTGAATCCATTAAAGATTGGAGCAAGAACCCGTCGAAATATTTGGGAAAACCAAAAATTCCAAAATATTTAAAGAAAGATGGGAGATATTGTTGGGAAATTCCTAATAATACTTGTTCAATAAAAGATGGCTATATCGTGTTTAAGATGAAAAAGTTAAATGATATTAAATGGAGAACTCGTTTAGCTGGAAAATTAATTCAGGTTCGATTTGTTCCGAACGGATGCAACTATATTATGGAAGTAGTTGTGGAAGAAAAACAAAAAGAAACCCCGCAATTAAATCAAAATAATATAGCTTCAATTGATTTGGGCGTAGATAATTTTGTAACCTTGACAAATAATATTGGATTGAATCCGATTATTATTAACGGCAAAATTATTAAATCGATAAATCAATTTTACAATAAGCGTAGGGCAGAACTACAAAGCAAGTTACCAAAAGACATATTTTGGAGTAAACAGCTTGATTCAATAACATTTAAGAGATTTAATCGCATCAAAAACTTTATTCATCATGCAAGCAAGTTTATTGTTGATTATTGTGTCAAAAACAACATCGGAAATTTGGTTTGTGGCTTGAATAAGGAGTGGAAGCAAAACTCGAAAATGTCTAAAAAGACAAATCAAAATTTCGTCGGCATTCCATATAATATGTTAATTAAACAATTGGAATATAAGTGTAAACAAAATGGCATTATCTTTCAGACAACAGAAGAATCTTATACATCTGGAACAAGCTTTATGGATGGAGAAATTCCCGTTAAAGAAAACTATGATAAATCTCGCAGAATCCGTCGCGGATTGTTTAAGTGGTCTGACGGGTATATTAACGCCGACGTAAATGGTTCTTTACAAATTATGAAAAAAGTATTTCCGAATGCTTTTGCGGACGGAATAGTGGTGTATCTAATACCAATTAGAATTAATTTGATTAATTCTAACAAATCACGTAATAAAATGTGAATAGAAGGAGGATTTTATTATGAACATAGCGAAAGATTTTATCGATCCACATCTTCCAATCCCTTTCTGTATTTCCGGTTGGGACAACGGCAACAGAAGAATTTTATATCAGTGCCCGAAGTGTCGCGCATCTTTTCGGTTTTTTGGAGATTTGGAAAAATATTGTCATAACTGCGGAAGAAAAATTGAGTGGAAATTTTCTCCCACGTTTTTGGATGCTGAGGAAAAAGTAGAATATAACCTCTGGCCGCAAGAAGAAGCTTTAGCATTTCTGTGTATTTTGTATCAAAGGGCTAAAAAGAGAAAAGAAGAAGCAGAAATGGGGAAAAAGAAATGATTTGGCCAAAGGAAATATCTTTCGACGGATTAGATAAAAAGGTTTCCGAATGGTGTAAAACACACAACTTTCTCGGAGACCCGCCGATCGACGCACAGTTTGCTCTCGATTTGATTTTCAAAACACTGATTGATGACAAGGAACACCTCGATTATCTGACAACAATACCCGGTTCTATTGAACAATCTAACAGTTTAATGCTCGATATGGTTTTGTGGAAATACAGTCGTTCATATCGAAAATGGAAGAAGAAGAAAATGAAAGAATGTAGAAAGGAGAAATGGTTATGATCAAGTGTGATTGTTATCGCGTCGAGCCCGAAATTCATTGTTTTGTCGACGAAAACGGTATTCCGATTTATGAGAGCATTAATGTTCCACGTTGTTGTGGAACAAAGGAGAAAGATGTTTGCGATTGTTGTGGAGATAAATCAAAATGCAATTTTTATGAAAGAGTCCGAGCAGAAGCGGCAGAGGAAGAGAAGAATCTTTCAACAACCAAAGATGTTCTCGAAGAAATCGAAGGTCTGATTGGAGAGTATTGGGGAACAGACCCAATCTATTATGTTGACTCTAAAAACAAGGAAGAAGCAGATGCCGCCAAACTGTGTTGTAAAATTTTGGAAGCAATTCGAATTGCGCAGGGAGGAGAAGCCGATGAAGAAAATTCTTGAAAATACGCCCGAAACTCGCGAATATCTTGAATCGCTTCCGAAGATTTATATGATCGCCTGCTGGGCGGGATATGGTGTTCGAGAGTTCCCGTTCGCTGGAAAATGTACCGAAAACGGTATTCCATTTATTTGGATATATGACGACTGTAACGGGACTTGCGATTGTTATTTCGTGCGCAAATTAACTTACACAACAACCGGCTGGATTTATGCTTGGACGACAAGCAAGAGTCGCGCTGAAGAAATTGCGGCGGCGCTGAATGAGAAGGCTGGGGAGAGCTGGAGAAATTCGTAAGACAATTAAAATATTTTTTCAAAAAGCCCTTGACAAGTAGGGCTTTTTGTGTTATAATGATAATAGAAGAAAAAGGAGGGATTGTTATGGACAAAATTTTTTATGGCGAGAATGTGTTTTTCGACAACGGTAATATGGGAGATCCAAACGAAAGCAAGAAGTTTCTCGAAGGGCTTGCTAAAACTGAAAGACTTCTCAAAAATCAGGAACAGATCATTGAAGATGCACAGGAGTTAAAAAGACTTCTGATCTTGAACTATCGGACCAAAATCATTTCCTATAAAACCATTTATGACATTTCCAGACCGATGATTAAAAAAGCACAGGAAGAACTTAACGAAAAAGACGGTCGTAAGAAAAAAGATAATCTCCATTGGCTTGAAAAGCAAATTCATGATGACTTCGTTCCAATGTGGAGCGGAATTAAAATTACCGAATTCGCGATATACGGAATTAGATCGGTTTCGGACATTGTCTATTTTACGAACCTCGACAATGGAGGAAAATATTTCCTCTATATTCCAAACAAAGAAAACATTATCGCCAGCGATCTATACTGGGACGATTTTTATGGAAAATTCTGTTTTGGAAGAAAAGTAAACGATGTTCATATGAGCGTGTTTGAATCCGGTTATACGATTAACGAAGTTAGAGATGGTGTGTTCAATTATCAGCAAGACCACGCACTGGAGGAATATGGAAGCAACAAGTAGAATTATCGTCGAAGGATTCGTAAATAAGCAGATTTTTCCACGGACAAAAGTAAAAAGTGGAGATTTCGCCATATTTACGTTCTCTCCAGAAAGCGTAATCGGAGAAATCGACAATAGAACAAAAAATCCAAAATATAAAACGGATGACATAACATTTAAAGGGCGCGTTCCAGAACTCGATGGCGGAACTCGATATAAAATCACTGCCGATCTAAAGCAGGACGCGAAATATGGCTGGCAGTATGATATCGTCAGCATTAACTCCGTTGTTAAACTCGACACAGAGGCAGATGTCAGAAAGTTCCTCGGTTATGTTTTTACGGAAAATCAAATCAACGCACTATACGAAGCATATCCGAACCCCGTTGAGGTTCTGGAGCGCGGCGATGTTGAGGCGCTATGTAAAATTAAAGGAATTAAAGAGGCAAAGGCAACGAAGTTATTAAACAAATATAACGCCTCCAAAGATAGCAGTAAAGCATATACAACGCTGTCAGAGTTTGGATTGTCAAAAGCAACAATAGACCGATTAGTCGAGCATTACGGTTCCGCAGATATTCTTGCTGAAAAAGTGAAAAACAACCCATACGCGTTGATTGGAGAAGGTGTCCGAATTGGTTGGTCGAAGGCAGACAGTATGGCGCTACGAAAGGGAATACCAACAAACTCGCAGTTTAGAATCAATGCATATGCGTTGTATTATTTGAGAAACCTTGCGGAGGTCGATGGACATACTTGGGTGCCACTGGAAGCTCTTGGTTCTGGCATCAAAGGGCTGTCTAAAGATATTTCCACTGAAATGGTGAAAAGAGAGCTCCGACGAATGGTCGAAAACAAAACACTGTTTTACGACAAAGAAACAAAGCGAATCGGATTGATGAAATATCGAAAGCTTGAAGAAATGATTTGTCGTGAGCTTTTGAGACTTCAAGAGGCAGAGTGTCGTAAAATGGAATTCGTTGAAGAGACAATCGCGGAGTGCGAGGAAACCGTTGGATTCCAATATACGGAAGAACAGAAAGATGCGATACGAAATTTAGTGAATAAAAACGTCATTTTAATGACCGGAAATGCCGGTTGCGGGAAATCTAGCTTGATGTATCCGGTGTCTCGCATCTTCAGAAAGAATGGGTTGGAATTTGAAATCTGTGCCCTTTCTGGCAAAGCCTCGTTAAATCTTCACGAAATTACCAAGGAAGACGGAAAAACAATTCATCGACTGCTGGGATGGAATCCGAAATTTGGCGGTCCAACATTCACAAAAAAGGACCCGCTTCCGACAGATGTTGTTGTTTTGGATGAGGTTTCAATGGTCGGCGGCGAGTTATTCTATTCATTGATTTCGGCGATTAAAGATGGCGGAAGGTTGATTATGCTCGGAGACCCGGGACAGCTTGAGTCGATTGGTTTATGTAATTTAATTTCCGATCTAAGAAATTCTGGAAAAATTACCTGCGTTCATTTGTCTAAGATTTTTAGACAGGCTAAAAAATCTGGTATTATTACCGATTCTTTAAAAGTAAACGCGCAAACTCCAATCATCCCGCCGAAGTTTCACGGAGAGGAAATTCATGGAGAGCTGAAAGACCTAAAAATTATCGTAAAGTACTCTTCCGAAGAATGCCTCGAAGCAATCAAAAAAGAGTTTAGGCGACTTCGCTTCGACGAAAATATTCCAATCGAAGATATTTTAATTCTTTCCGCAAAGCGTTCAATGGGAGATTTGTCTGGACGGTCAATCAACCACGAAATTCAGAGTATGATTAAATTCGAGGACGAAAACCCGCTAAAAATCACATATTCTGACGGAATCAAATATGATGTATTGTATCATGTTGGTGATAGAGTAATTGTGATGAAAAACAATTATGAGGCAAGAACACCCGAAGGAGGCACAATAGAAATTTTTAATGGAAACATTGGAACAGTGATTTCTAAAGACAATTTCCGCCGACAACTTGTTGTTCGTCTCACTCAGGGAGATGTCGTCGTCGAAGGGGATATGCTGCTTGAACTTCAGCTCGGATATGCAATTTCTTGCCACCGGGCGCAGGGTTCTGGTTTTCCATATGTTATTGTAGCGTGCGACCCCGCAGCATATCAACTTCTCACAAAACAGTGGTTATATACGGCACTGTCAAGGGCAAAGAAGTATTGTGTTCTTGTTGGAACAGATAAATCAATTAATCAGTGTATTAAAACAGACAGAGTAACAAGAAAGTCAACTTGGCTCTCGGAGCTGCTGATGTTCCCCGAAAGAATTTGTTGTATTAGAACGACAGACACAACTCAAGACGAAAGAATTCAAATAGATATGGAGGATTAATTAATAAAATGTTCACAATTTATCAGATTCACAAAATGTCTGGCGAGTACGAAGATTATCGCGATACCATCATTGGTTCATACCTTCGTAAAGAGAGGGCGGAAGAGGTAATTAAAACACTTCGAGACGAAGAAGACAGAAGAAGGGCTCGAGCTATTAAATGTCGTGAGTGCCCAGTCCGAGATTATAATTGCGACTTTCGTTCGGTAATTAACGAATATTGTGAAGATTTCGAAGAAGAACGCGAGCTGGATTACGGAGAAGAACAGCCGTTTTGTAAAAACGAATATTATTCATATTCTGCATATGATGACGTATATTATGAGATACAAAAGGTGGAGGTAGAAGAATGACAGAACAAAAACACATTCCCGGTAAGCCGATATATTCGGTTGGAGATCGAGTTTCTTTTCAAATGACTTTCGATGAAAATGTCGAAACCTTCGACGGAACCATCGCAATTGTCGATGGTTTTGGTGCGTGGGAGATTTATGATCCTCGAGAACCTTCGTATGACATTATGGTTGAAAACTGGAGGGACAGCGGAGAACCTGCTCTTGTAAAGCACATTAGAGAGTCGGTAATTACGAAAAAAAGTTAAATTATTTTCCAGAAACCCCTTGACAACCAAGGGGTTTTGTGGTATAATAGTAGTAGAAACGAGGTGAGTGTATTATGACAACCAATTATTTATTGGAATTCATCGAAAATCATCCCAACGATTGGGAAGAAAAGCTGTCGTCCGACCCATATAACCTGAAAATCTCTCGCGACGGTCCGTATGTGATGTTTAAGTATAACCAACTCTCTTCGGACTTCTCCAATCCAATCGTGCGCGAGGCACGCGGAATCATCTTCCGAGAAGACAATTGGAAGTGTATGAGACGAGCTTTCGATAAGTTTTTCAATTATGGAGAGCCGAACGCGGCAGAGATCGATTGGAGCACGGCGAGGGTTCAGACCAAAATAGATGGTTCTCTTGTTAGCGCGTGGTTTGATTTTGACGATGGAAAGTGGCGCTATTCGACAAACGGTACTATAGACGTCTATAAAGCTCCGACCGGAGACATCAAACTTTCGACTTTCGGAAACGTTCTTGAAAAAGCATTTCTTAACAACGGTATTTCGAAAGAAAAATTTGAACAGATTGCCCCTAAGTCCGCTTGCTATACTTTTGAGCTTGTTTCTCCACAAACTCGTGTCGTAATTCCGTATGAGAAGCCAGACATCTATTTTATTGGATATAGAATAATGTCGAGAATAATATCGATGGAATATGAAATGGATACTGAAGAGTCTATTATTTCCGAGTTTTTCAAGACTCCAAAGGAATATAATTTTCATTCCGCGCAAGATGTTATCAATGCGGCAAAGGAGCTTCCGTGGGACGAAGAGGGTTATGTTGTTGTTGATGCTGATTTCAACCGTGTTAAAATCAAATCCCCCGCGTGGCTGGTCGCACATTACGCAAGATCAAACAATTCGATTTCCAAAGAGTCGCTGATTCAGGTGATTCTTGACGGAGATCAAGAAGAATTCCTCGTTTATGCCAACGATTATCGCGAAGAACTTGAATCGGTTGAACAGGAAATGGAAGATTTTATTAAAGAGCTGAACAGCGCCGCAAGAGAAATGAAGAAAAAATACGCGGCAGAAGTTGTAAAGTATCCAAAATCAATTCAACCGTATCTATTTTCAAAGATTACCAACCAAGATGCGGGTGATTGGGCGAAGGAAAATTTCACGGCGTCCAAGTGGGTGAAATATTTAGAAGCAAGAAAGGAGCAGTCTAATGGCGAAGAAAAATAAGTTGGAGCGTTTGGAAACAATTGAGCGCGATGGGCATCGGTATTCAGAGTTTGCGTTGTTTGTTGTGAAAAATCACGTCGGTTTTGGTGACGGAACCGAAGAAGAAATTTCAATTCAAGTCGTGGCAGAATCCGATGCTGACGCAAAAAGAGTTGCGCGAGATGTATTGTGTGACGAAGATGGTTTCCGCGTGAGCGATGTGTTTGAGCAAGAGACAGTAGAAGCAGAAAGCTTCTGGATGGAGGAGTGGTGAGATGACGAGTGGAATTCCAAAGTTGGAAATTTTGATTGGTCTTCCGGGAAGCGGAAAATCAACTTATGCCAAAGAAGAACACGAATCAAACAGTGATTCCGTTTATCTTTCCTCCGATAAGATTCGCGAGGAATTGTATGGTAATGAATCGATTCAAGGGAATCCCGCAGAGGTGTTTACCTTGATGCAGAGTCGAGCAATTGAAGCACTAAAAAATGGAAGAGATGTGTTTTATGATGCAACCAATCTGACCAGAAAAGATCGCGCTGGAATTTTGGTGGCAACTCCAAGATATGTCTATAAGCAGGCGACGGTGGTTTTTACCCCGTATGAGATGTGCGTTGAAAGAGATGCAGCTCGCGAACGGTCTGTCGGGAAAGAAGTAATCGACAGAATGATTCGCAGATTCCAACCACCGTTTTACGACGAAGGCTTCGACTTTATCGATGTATATCAAAACTATTCTGACAAAGAATATGAACAATTTGTGAAGAAATACGGAAGCCTTTTGGAGCGTATGATGATTCTCCACGAAAATCCACATCACTCACTTCCTGTCTGGAAACACTGCCAAGAAGCAGAGAAATATGTAAAAGATCATTTCTTTGGAGATCGTTTAGGAGATGAACTTGCGTCTGCGGCTTGTCTTCACGATTGCGGGAAGTATATTGTAAAAGATTTTCACGATTCGAAGGGAAACCCAAGTGAACACGCGCATTATTATCAACATCAATGTGCTTCTGCGTGGCAATGTATGGAAGAAACGTTCAACGGATTTGTGATTTGGCTCGTTGGAGCTCATATGGACCCGTTTTTGGACACAAAATATTACCGCAATCTTGATCCGTGGATGAAAGACGCCGTAGATATGCTCCACGAAGCGGATTTAGCGGCACATTAAAAGGAGGAGAAATAAAATGGTTTGTGAAATTTGTGGAAAAGAGTTTGATGATGAAAGGTATATGGGAGAATATTCTAATTGCTGTTCCAGCGAATGTTTTACGAAGAAATTCTGGAACAACATTGTCGCAGAAAAAGATGAACACATTATTGTAGACGGAACCTGTTACGCGATTGCCCCGGCTCCAATTAACGGGTTTTATGGATTCGGCGGAAGACGGTTTAAGATTAAAATGCTTGACACCGGAGAAGTTATCGAAACCAACAACCTCTGGTGTCAGGGAGAAATTCCCGAAGAATATCGCAGCCTGCTTCCGAACACGGCAAAATTCATTGTGTGAAAGGAGGGATTTTCATGAAAAGAAAGATTTTCAAAATCATCGCCGGTATTCTGCTTCTCGTATCGCTTTTCGCTTTCAGTGGATGTGCCTCGTGTAACAGAAGTCTGAAAAGTTGTAATTCGAATATCAGCGGCGGGTTGTATCGAACGGTAAATGTTTATTCGTTGGACGGTAAGCTGTTGGCAACATACGAAGGCAAAATCGACATTGATGACAACGCAAATGGTTCTGTTATGTTTGATCTTGACGGAAAACGTTATGTATATTACCACGCAATTGTAGAAATTATCGAAAAGTAGTTAATAATTTATTAATATTTAAAAGGAGAAATAAGCAATGTCAAAATTGATCGTAACACAGAGAGTACTCGAAGATGCCCTGAAGGTCGTTGAGTCGGAGCTTCGCATCGTATGCGATTGCGAGTATTCTGACGCAGAGTTTGACGAAAAAACTTTTAACCGGCTTCGTAAAATTCACCGATATCTCGAAAAGTCAATCAAGATTGCGGAGGGAAAAAAGAGAAATGTTAAAAATTAACAAAGAACTCACTGAAAAAATCTGGGTTTTTGTTGCTTTCGCACTCATGTTCATCTGTGCAACAATGTTTTTTGTCGCAGGATTTATCGTCGAAAACATCAGTGCAAGAATTGTCGGCGGCGTTGTGTTGACAATTTGGCTGTTTATTTCGGCAATATGGGTTGTTCGTCAAATTAAAAACAACAAAGAAAACAAGTAAAAGGAGAAAACAAAATGATTACTAAAGAGCAGATTGAAAAGATTATCGAGGAAAGCTATTCCAATTATCCAAAGTTTCTTTCATCGACAATTGAAAAGATTGAGATAAGATTTAAGGCGCAAGCAACGCTTCACAGAGCAAGAAAGATTGAATATATTGTAACAAATCCCGGTCCGGTTGCTGACCGTCTGCGCAG
>ULLM01008408.1_pt1 | contig 25790 bp, 15 predicted proteins | sample 1951431 | NCBI WGS metagenome assembly ULLM01 (sample SAMEA4835528, study PRJEB28245) | human gut metagenome | biome: gut microbiome; material: fecal sample | place: Denmark | collected 2008
TCCATTCTTCTACTAAGTTTGATAATGAATATCTACAATTAGCGGGACTGGTAGAAGGTAATGTAATCGCTAAAGAAGTGTAATCTTTAAAATACTTAAAAAATAAAGACGAGGCCTTTTTACCATTTAGATATATTTTTTGAATGGGATAATGTTCCATAATTTCTTTTAAATCGATGGGGACCACATGGTCAATACTTTCATCCGAAGAACCGATAATATCACAAGAAAGAATAACATCATATAAAGCAATTTTATATTTCGCTAATAACTGTTTCTTTTCTTCTATTGAACCATGATAAAAATCTTCATGATAAATTTCACTTAAAACTTTATAAAAGCGATTTTGTGGGTGCATATAATAAAACCCATTTGCTCTAGATTTTACGGAGGGAAAGCTTCCTAATATTAAAATTTCAGCATCTAAAGGAAGAAAAGAAGAAAATTCATGCTCCACTCTTTTGATTTCTTTATTCATCGATTTTTCATTGCCTCTTTGATTGCTTTTTGAATAAGAAGCATGTCTTCTTTCTTCACTTTTAGTATTTCTCTATCATAGGTAAATAAGCCATTCGTTTCTTCTTCTACGTCGCTTACTTGCGTATAGATAGAAGCGCTTAAACCTTTTTTAATTAATGGAATGATTTCAGTTAGATATAAATTCTTTATACCTTCTTGAAATTTTTCTTGTGATTTATAAATTCGATAGCCAAAGGTTTTATCTTCTTTAAAGCAATGGCCTTTACATTTATACACATATCCCCCAAATTCCGATAAAATGAGTGGACGATTTTTCATTTTCAATCGTGCTTTTTTAAAATAAATATGATGAGAATCAACATCACTATTTTGCCCAAAGAACCAACCCGATGTCGCGTCAATGATGCGATGAGGTTCTTTTTCTTTAACAGTTTTATAAACTTCATCCGAAGAGAATTGTCCCCATCCTTCATTGAAAATTGTGTAATAAAGAACAGAAGGACAATTATAAAGGAGTGATAGTGTTTCTTCACAATCCTTCATAAAGCATTCTTTCGTTGTTATCGGCATATGCTTTCCTTTGTTTTTCCATTTTTTTAGTCCAATGGTAGGAAGAACTGTATCTTTAAAGAAAGAATACTTCCCATGATTTACCATATCTTGAAAGACAACCATTCCCTCTTTATCACAAAGATAATAAAAATAAAGTGGCTCAATCTTAATATGTTTTCTTAATGTATTAAAACCCAACTCTTTTAATGTACGAATTTCAAAAAGAAAATCATCATAAGAATTGGGGGTTAAATTTCCTTTTTGAAAATAACCTTGATCTAATAAGCCATGGAAGAAATATGGTTTTTTATTTAATAATAAACAGGGCAAATTCCCATCTTTTCCTACTTCAATCGTTCTTAAAGCAAAATAAGAAGTGATAAAATCTTTTTCTCCTTCTAAAGTAAACCGATATAAATAAGGATCTTCTGGTGACCATAAATGAGGAGAAGGAATTTCAATTTCTATTTCATTTTCCGTAAACTTTTTTTCTATCTTTCCATCTTCTAAAAAGATGGTGATTTTTTTATTTTGAATGGAAGTATCTAAAGTTATTTTTATTTGGGTTAACGTCACATCCATTTTGGCACTTTTAAAATAATGAGACGAAACACCTTCTAACCAAACCGTCTTCCATATTCCTGAAGTTTTGGTATACCACATACCATGACTTTTTTCCGTTTGTTTACCATAACCATAGGTCCGGTCTAAATCATCTTTTACAATTAAAACAATTTCGTTATTTTCTTTGATTTTTTTAGCATCAATAACGAAAGAAAAAGGATTATAGCCGCCTTCATGTGTCCCTAATCGTTCATCATTCAAATAAACATCGACAATTTGATCTACCCCATCAAAATGAAGAATATATTGTTCGTTTTCCATATCTTTTGGAATGGAGAAAAAGCGGCGATAAATCAAATATTCACCTTTTTTTAATTCTTTTTTTACCAAAGAATTATCTGACTCTAAAGGATAAGGAACTAAAATCTTCCCATCATAATTAGACGGGATCTCTTTTTCTTTTTGAATGCGATAATCCCATAGTCCATTTAAGCATAAATAAGAATTTCTTTTCCACTGGGGACGAGGATATTCTTCTAAAGGTATTTTATTCATGTTTAATTTCTTCCTTTTCTTTTTTCTCTAAAGAAAATACTTTGATTAATGGTAAGACTGCAAATAGGGTCACTACACTAGCGGCAATAAAAATACTGGGATGAATGGTATACGTATAGCCCGCGGGATAAAGAACATTTTCCATATTGTAATCAAAATTACCCGATACAGAAACCGCACCAATCCAAGGACCAATTAACATAGGAATTAAAACTTGAGAAAACATTTTAATACCTTGAAAGGCCCCCACTTTATCGCTAGGCGTATGATCACGCATTTTCGCGTTAAATATGGCCATAGAACATAAATACCCGGTCATCATGAATAAAGAACCAATAAAAATATAAATAACATTTTGCGTAAAGAAGGTAAATGATAACATCACTAATCCCAGTAAAAGAATTCCTAAAGAAGGAAGAATGGTCTTTTTAAAATGGAAGCGGTCGTAAAGTCTTCCATAGAAGAAAGTAACAATAGCCGCGATTACGATAGCGAAGGCCATAATAAAGACATAGTTATCACCAACAAAGCTCTTATAGTAAGGAATTAAGAAGGTCATAAAAATTTGAATTGCAATTCCAAAAATAGCAAACGCTAGATAAATCCAATATAAAATCGGATTCTTTTTCATCGAACTAATTTTAAATCCATAAAAAATTTGTTGATAATAATGCTCTTCTTTTGATGGGGTGGCGTGACTTTCTTCTAACGTAAAAATACCTAACACACCCGCAAGAATGGTTAACCCGCCCGTAATTAAAAATACAACGGACCAAGAATAATTTTCTTGTAATGGATAAAGCGCTCCAAAAACGACTAAAACTGCTATTAAAGGCATCATAGAATTAATACCTTCTACTTTTCCTCGATTGGTATGATCCGACATATCGGTTAACCACGAATTAAAGCAGGCGTCATTAGCGGTGCTACCAAAGAAGGTCATAATACAATCTAACGTAATGGTTAAAGCTACACCAATCAAAGCACATTTTTCTAATGGAAATACTTTTTGTAAAGTTTCTGTATTTAATAAAGCAAAAGCACAAATACTGATGCCCCATAAAATATAACCAATCCAAATAAACTTCTTTCTCTTTCCTTTTTTATCGCTAAAAGCACCAACAAATAAAGTGGTTATGGTCGCTACAATTGCGCTTAATGAAACCATTAAAGCGATATGAAAAGGTTTAGCACTAAATTCCATGGAAATAAAATCATTAAAAAGCATATTTTCAACAACCCATGCAATTTGACCCAGTAAAGAAAATAGCACTAATGATAGATAAAATCTTTTCTTCATATGAATATTCCTCTTGTTTTTATTTTATCTTATTTTGACTATGAAAGAAATAGTATTTTTAATGAAAAAAACGAGGCAATGCCCCATTTTTTGTCATTTTTAATTTTCAGTTACAGCACTTGAACTTTGCGTCCAAGTTTTGGTTGTTGTGCCATTGGTTAAGGTATAGCTTGTCGATAAAACGAGTTGATCACTACAAATGAATAAGTTCGAATAGCTTTGATTTAAAGTAAAACTGATTTCTGTATTACTTATGGTATATTCACCTTGCGTAAAGGTAGTAGAAGAACCATAAGCGGGTCTACCGCCTGGGCCTCCACCGCCGCCTGGACGAGAGGAAGAAGAGCCAAAGCGAACATAATTCACTTTTGAACGATTGGGTGTTGTCCCCATAGAACCAGCACCAATAAAGGTACCACCTTCCATATAAAACGTTCCATCAATATCTAATGCCGCCATGTTTCCACTATTATCATTTGCCCCACAACGAGCAACAACAAAGCCGCCTAATTGTTTATAATCGCCATTAGAGTCAATTGCATCTGTATCACCACTTCCTACGATAACATCTAAATAACCGCCTTCAACTTGGACTAAAATATCTTCACTGCCATTGCATGCATTAATACCATCATCGGTTGCAGTAACATAATAGGTACCACTATAGAAGTAAAGTTGGTTCGCTTCAATACCTTCATATGAACTGGTTACTTCGATTTGCGCATTAGAGAACCTACCAATATGATCTGCATGAATACCATCATCGGTGGAAGAAATCGATAATTTTCCACCAGTAATGGTAATATCACCAACACCTAAAGAACCATTATCTAAGGCCTCTCCACTGTTAGCGTGTAAGCCATCATCATTCGCGGTAATGGTCATTGTTCCACCCGAAATAGAAATAGCGTTTTGCGCTTTTACTCCTTTTGCAGAATGATCACTCTTATGAGAAGAGCCCGATGAACTTCCTGAAGAACTTGTGGTATAAGAAGTCCAAGTTCCTTCCATTAATTGATTGGAGGTACTTGTTATCGCAAACATATCTTTGTTGCTATTGATGACGCCACCTTCAGACTTGGCGTCATAAGTATCAAAGGAGTTTTCACTTTGTGAACTTAAGAAACGGTAGAACTGTACATTGGTATAAGAAGATGGACGATCCATTGCATAAATATAATAAGGTCTTCTTGGATTAGAACTATCCGTACCAACATACGATGCATTTTTCCAAACGTAATCTTCATCACTATTATAGAAGCAACCGGCATAACGATAAGTAGAATCTAAATAAGAACCACTGATGCGAAGATACATTTTGTTAGAAGAGCTTTCGATAACTGTCGTGGAATAAGAAGAAAATTTATCGGTATATAAACGAACCACGGGTGAATTTTCTGCATCTTCTGACATATTAAAGTCATAAGCAGCGTCGATTGCGTCACAAGATGCATAAACATCAATATTACCACCGGTAATGTTAATACTTCCCTTTTGATTGCCCTTAGAGGTGACTTTAGAATCAGAAGTTTTAAGTCCGTCTCCGCCTTGAGAAATCACAATTAAATTTCCTGAAGCAATAGTAATGGAGTTATTTCCTTTTAAAGCATTATGAATGGCTGTTACTTTTAAGGTTAGTTTTTTAATATTTAAATCTTTCTTAGCATGAATACCATTATTGTAGGTACTTGAAACAATTAAAGAGCCAGCACCTTGCACATCTAAATCGGTCTTTGCATAAATAGCTGCACTTCCCGCTTCATCTTCTTCGGTACCATCTTTTAAGGCACGTTGATCTAGAATTTCATTATAAGTTCCATCAATTGCTTTAATGGTGACTTTATCCGCATCTTCAACATAAATAAGTGAATCTATCGTTGACGTCATGCTTACACCTTCAAGACGAATGGTGACTTTAGCATCGGGTGCGTTCACTAAAATTTTTCCATTTTCTAATTTTCCTTTTGCGGTATATTCCCCCTCAGCAAGAATCGTATAAACGTTATCTTCCTTTGTGAAACTACCCGTTTCATCTCCAGTAAACGAAAATTCTTCTTGATGATCCACATAATCACTTGACGCATCTTTAGGACTGCTTGATACTTCAATCGGAGTGGTTGAAGAGGGTGTATTCCCCGTTGAAAAACTAGATGATCCTGTCGGTTGATTCATCGTTCCGCATGAAGAAATTAAACACAAAAGTAGTAAAAGACTCATAGCTTGTGCATGTTTCATTGTAATCACCTTCTTTTTTATGTTCTTATTATACTCATCTTTTTTTGTCTTTCCATAAAAAAGTTATTTAAAAAGGAAGTATCATGAAGAATACTTCCCTGTTTTAAAAATTATTCAAATTTTTTCTTTACAAATATAGAAAGAATAAAGACGAGTAAACTCATTGAGAATAAAGCATTTGTAGAAGATTTTGAGCAAGAATTCGAGGAAGAATTATTTTTGCCGGTTTTAATTTCTACATAAATTGAATAGCCCTCATGCGTTCCTATTGCATAAGCAATATCTTTGGATATTGTTTCAATGTTCCATTTTAGATTATTCGATGCAATGTCATAGAAGAATCCATCTTTTTCATACACCCTCATTCGAATTCCACTTGGATCAAAAGGTTGACCGGTTTCAAATTGCGTAGTATATAGTTTACCAAAGCGTTCTACTTTAATAATGTTATTTGTGGTCGTACTTGAGACTTCAATGCCATCATATTTACATGTTAATTTACCATCATAAATACCAAGAACAGAAGTATCCTCTTCACTTAAAATATTGGAGTAAGTTTTTTCACTCATCCACATCAAATCGCTAGGAGATATCGTTGTGGTCGTTCCATCTTTTAATTTTCCTTCAATTTCTAAACCTGTGCCATTAAAGAAATCACCCGCTTGATATTTATTTTTTGTTGGCGTTCCTTTTATGGTTAAAGAAGTTAATTCTAAGAAAGATTTCTTTTGCACTTGAAGGGTAATCGAAGTCATAATGGTTGCTTTTTCTACACTGGTTGCCGTAATAGTAGTAGTACCTTCTTTTAAAGCGGTAATTAAACCTGTACTTGAAATAGTTGCAACTGTTAAGTCACTTGATTTCCAGGCTACTTTTTGATTGGCTTCAACTGGTAAAACTTTAGCTGTTGCTTGCTCGGTTTCACCAACATTGAGTGTTTTATTACTTAATTGAATTTCCACAGAAGTTGGGGTCGGTCTACCATCATATTGTCCCGCACAAACTGCTTTAGTTGCCGCATTAGTATCTCCCCAAATTTTACAAGGTAAAGAGCGGTCATCAATAAAGGGATTACGATTTCCTTGGATGGATTGTGCCGCATCATTTCTTCTTGTTTCTGTAGCGTCAATTTCATATTGAAGATTCCATTTTAAAAGATCAGAAAGTTTTCCCATTGTTTTATTGGCCGAAGAATCATACTCTCTATCAATTAAAGTCAACGACGTATCAGCAATAGCACAATAGAAAATAATACGTGCAGACATTCCACGGTATTTTTCTTTACCAAAGCTTTCCATAGCTGGATCCCATCCAGAATTATCCGTCTTTTTCCCTTCCACATAGAAAGAATTTCCTCTTGAGCCATTTTCATTTTTCAAGGTAGGACGAGGCATGTGAATGTCCCCTTCTACACTACTACCTCCACGAGAATTGGGCCAAACATGTTCACGATTTACATTTCCTCCAAATGATCCACTAAATGCAACGCTTTCGCCAGAATAAAACACGATGATATTATTGGAATTATTGGGGTCTCCATCGGTTTGTTTATAATATTTCCCCATATTTTTATAACCGACCGTTTTCGTTCTTTTCTTACTATTTAATGAATGTAAATCATTAAGTAAAGTTGAACCCGTTTCACCTTCACTAATCGAACTATAATAGTTTTGTATCGTTGTACTACTATGAATTGGATCCTTATCAAAATTCGTTTCAGCCGTTTCAATAGCGTAGGCTACTTCGTTAGACTTTTTATCCCTTGTCATCGTAGATAAAGAAGTAAATGATATACTCAATAACATGCCTAACGCAATAAAGAAATTTCTTTTTTTCATGTTCGTTTTCCTTTCAATTTTTAATTATGTTTTTTACGAAGTACAAATGCACTTACGAAAGTTATTAATGAGAAAATTAAGACAGTATTTGTTGAACTTTTAGCGCAGCTTTTACCTATGCTTTCCCTCTTTGTAATGGTAATTTCACAAGTTGCTTGTGCTGATTCATTATCTAATGAAGTAACGGTAATAATAGCAGTACCTTCTTTTTTTGCTATAATTTTCCCCATAGCATTTACGGTAGCGATTTGTCGATCACTACTTTCAAAAAACACCTCTTGTGTAGTGGCATTTAAAGGAAGAATACTGACTTCCAACACTAATTCTTCCCCTTCTTTCAATTCATAAGAAGAATGATTTAATGAAATACTGCTAACAGAAATATAAGAAGAATTTTGGGTTACTGAAATATTTGATATCGTAATTGTTTTTTCAATTCCTTTTTCAGCATAAGTTCCAGTAACGGAAGTCATTCCGGCTTTAAGCGTTTCCCAACTAACGAATTGAGTAACATCTTTTTTACTATTATCAGTATAATTGGCATAAATCGTTAATCCCTCTGGATTAAAAGGTTCATGTTCATAATATGCGGTTTTATTCAAACTTCCTTCTAAAGATAAAGAAGTTAAGTTCGCTCCAATTGGAGTAGGTATTGAACTAGCTTTTTTAAAAAGTTGGACCGGTTGTTGTCCTGACTTATAGTAGCGGAATCGATTTTGTCCACTTGCACTATTGAAACGAAGTGAGTAAGAAGAAATACTTATCGTTGCGTCGCCACTACTAGAAATGGTTATGGTATGCGAATATTCTTCTGAGTTATAAATTCCATTACTCGATCCTGAGTGACCAATAAATAAATCATTCGTTCCTTTAAAAGTTCCATTATCTTTTATAAATGTAAAGGAGGCTTTATCGATTTTCTCCGAACTTTCAATCTTGTTATCTTCAATTTGTACCGAGACTATATTGGATGCAACATCAATATTATCTAAGCTACCATCTAATGCTACGGAACTATCTTGACTAACGATAAGATATTGACCATCGGTTAATTGAGAGGAATCTTTGACTAATTCATAATCGGTGGAATCATTTTGAATTACCGTAATTCCACTGATGGTTTGCATTAAACTTCCATACTTACAAATGACTGTTTCCGTTGACAATGATAATACTTTTTGATGGGTATTTCCGTCTAACCATTCGCAGTCATTGACGTTTACATATTCTGTTGTTCCATCGGAATATGATACTAAAACTTTAAGACCTTCAGGGTTAAAAGTTTCTCCAGCATAATACTCTTTTTTGATAGGCTCTCCTTCTACTTGAATGGAGGTTGCTTCTTTAATAGAAACAATGATTTCATCCGTAATCATGGAATTCTTTTTAGAAGTTGCCACAATACGAACGGTTCCCTTTTTTAAAGCTTGAATCACGCCACTAGAAGAAATGGTAGCGATATTTGTATCTAAGCTTTTCCATTCTACTTGTTTAGAAGCACCCGTAGGTAAAGCTTGAATGGAAAGCGTTTTGGAGCTTCCTACGACCATATGTACATCGCGAGGTTGAATTTGAATGGATTCAACTTCTATTTGTTTTAAATCGCCATAAGCGTCAATCATTTCTTTTACTTTATTAGAAGGAGCATTTTTATCTGGCTCATTCAAATAATAGTAAATTCTTCCAGCATATTCAGGATGATCCACAAAGGGATTACGATTATGATGCCATCTAGAGGCAACTTCATTATTCCTTTTGATTTCCCATTCCGTTGGTGGTTCTAAGTAGTGCCATTTTAATAATGTAGAGAGTTTACCAATACGTCCCGTCTTTAAAGTCACCGCTTGATCATGAAGCATAACAGGATAGGAAGTATTGTTCCGATATCTTGTGGCAACATACATTAAAATACGAGCGATTTCTCCTCGATGACCTTTCGCTGGATACATAGCATCAGTTGGTTGACCATTTGAGTTATTAAAAGCAGTGGACCAAACATAGCTATCATTATCAGTATTCAACGCGTAATCATATTTTCCGTATTCTAAGCATTTGTAACTTGAACTAAAATCAAGTTCATCAAAAGCACAAGAGCCCCTTTTGCTATTTAAACCTGTTTCAGCCGGCCATACGTTATGGGCATCTGCTCCTGGAGACCCAGCACTTTGTGTTCTTTTACCATTACCATACCAAGAAGCTGGCCAAACATGCTCTTTGTTGGTACCACTTGGCATACTTCCACTAGAAAAATTAACTTCTGTGCCCGTATATGCTAAACGCATTTTACCATTACCACTGAGTGATAAATCACTATATTGATAAATACCAGGTAATTCTCCATAATCATGACTTTGGAAACCCGTTGATGTAAGTGTGGATAAAGCTTTAATTAAATCTTCACCTACTAAATCATCGCTAATTCCTTCGTAGTACTTATCATTTGCGTTATCTGCATAATAACTAGCTCCTGAAGCAAAATTTGTAGCGGCTTTTACTTTTTCATGCGTTGGAATTATTGTAGAAAAAAGGATGAAGGATAAAAATCCTAGTGTTAAAAAGTTTAACTGTTTCTTATTTTTTGTTTTCATGTGATTCCCCTTTATTGAATAAATAGGGCAAATTGCTTACATTGAATAATGGTTATCCACTAAAATAAAGTATTTTGCTAGTATAAAGTTGATAAATAAGAATTACATTCTTAAGTCATAAATGATTATATCACTTTCCTATGAAAAAGGAAAATGAAAGTAAAAGAAAAATGAGTAAAATTTCAAATTTCAAATTCTACTCACTTTTTCCCAATTTATTGATAACTTTTTTTCTTTAGAATATAGGCATAAACGATAATTGATATCATCCCCAGCCCAACAATAAAGAAAATCATATAAAGATTTTGATGTTTATCATTAATGAAATTATAGGATGTTAATTGATTTTGCTTAGCCTTAGAAGCAAAGAAATTTAATCTTTCTAAATAAGTGGTTCCATCGGTAGAGATGATGGCACTTTCAAAGAAAGTTTTATCTTCGTCCGATAAATTTTGATATCGCGTTAAGAAACCATCGGCTAAGGAATAATCATCACAAAAATTTGCATCTTGAATATCTTTCATTAATTGACCAACTTCTGTATAGGTCGTTGTTGTACTAGCTTCAAAACGATAAAGTTGAATAAGTAGCATAGATGTACTTGTACTTGAAGTATAGGTAGTAAAACGTGGGTTACTCACGTTGTATAAGAAACGTCCATAAGTTGATTTTGTATTTTGAATAGTCGCCTTTGCATCACTATCAATACTAATTGTCCAAGTGGTTGTTCCATTTCCAAAAGCCACTTTCTTTACGGCAGTTGCACCTAATAATTCATTATTCGAATTAGAAAGCGTCCACGCGCCACTTTTTCCACCTAAAGTCAATACGAGTGCACCACCATTAGTGTCCATCGTTTTATGATCTAAAGAGAACGTTGCCTCGGCCACAGAAAGGAAACCACCAGATAAAGAAGATGCTACTTTTCCTTTTGTGTTTTCCGCTAATACAAGTTTATCTCCTGCTTTTAAAGTAGATTCATCTTCTACGAGTGTCCAAGCCTCTTCACCTTTTTCGGTTGGTAATGGGGTGATTTCAAAGGTTCCGCCTCCACTATCATCGATAACAGAAAGGCCTCCAATTTCAATGGTTTTGGTTATACTATCCTCTGTATAAGAGCCAATTATTGAGGTTGAACCGAGAGTTAAAGATGACCATTTAACTTGTTTCGTAACATCTTTTTTTGTATTATCACTATAATTTGCATAAATCGTTAAACCCGTTACGTCAAAGGATTCGCCATTTTTATAGATTGTCTTAGCTAATGTTCCTTCTTTTGATAAAGAAGTGAATGATATTGTAGGTGTTTCTGTGGCTTCACTTCCAACTTCAATATAAGATAAATAACAACGTCCACTCGATGATATAATTAATGAATCTAGTTCACTTCCATCCAAACTCACTTCATGTTCGGTTACTGAAGTACTTGAAGAACACGTAATAGTTTGATTATTGATTGTAATTGTAGCGGCTTCGCTTGCTTTATAAGCCGCTAAACCTAATTTTAAAGTCTTGGCTTTTACTTTTCCTAAAGAAGATAAGTTCAACGTAAACGAGCCATTTTTACTACCACTTGAAAGTTTCAAGCCATTTTTTCCTGAATAAACATTACTTACATTAGCAAAAGAATCAATATATTCTGAACCACTAGTTACTTGGTCGGCTATAGATGAAGTAGATAAAGCAGAACTTCCATCACCACTATTTGATTGAAATTCAATACGATAACTTTCCACTTTTGGTGCCTCAGTGACTTCAATTCCTTCATACAATACATAATTGGTTCCATACCAAATATATACAGAAGTTGTACCAATAGATAAAGTTTGTAACCCAGTAACACCATCTAAAGCAGAACAATCACTAGGATTCACCACTTCCGAAGTTCCGTCATCATAATTAGCGGTAATGGTTAACCCACTTAAATCAAAAGCATCTCCTTCAACATAAGATGTCTTATTTGGTGTTCCTGAAACACTAATAGAACTTACCTTTTTCACATGAATGGTGATTGTTGCTTTAATCGTTTCATCTAAAGTTGAAGTAGCGGTGATAACCGTATCACCCGCTGATATTGCCGTCACAACACCTTTGCTTGTTACGGTAGCGACACTTTCATTACTAGAAGTAAATTTGACTGAATTAGAACTTCCTGTAGGTAAAGCCGTAACTTCAATTTCTGTTGTTCCACCTTCACCAATAGATGTTGAACCTGCTTTTAAAGTTAAAGAAGTTGGCGTAGCCTCTTCCGTATAACTTGAGCATACTGCTTGTGTTGTTGTATTGGTATTCCCCCAAATCTTACACGCTAACGAGCGGTCATCAATAAAAGGATTACGATTCCCTTGAATATCTTGTGCAGCGTCATTCCGTTGTGTTTCTGTGCTATCAATTTCATATTCTAAATTCCATTTTAAAAGGTCAGATAGTTTTCCCATAGTTTTATTACTACTGGAATCTGTAGTTTTATCAATTAAAGTTAAATTCGTATCCGCAATAGCACAATAGAAAATAATACGTGCAGAAATTCCCCGATACTTTTCTAAACCAAAAGTTTCCATAGCAGGGTCCCAACCAGCAGTACTTGAATTTTTTCCTTCTACATAAAATGAATTTCCTCTTGAGCCATTTTCCGCCTTTAATGTTGGACGAGGCATATGAATGTCGCCTTCAACATTACCACCTCCGCGAGAATTGGGCCATACGTGTTCACGATTGATGTTGCCACTAAAATTACCACTAAAAGTAGCGCTCGTTCCCGAATAGAAGGCAATAAGATTCCTTGAATTATTGGGATCTCCATCCGTTTGTGGATAATAGGTACCCATATTTTTATAACCAACGGTTTTTGTTCTTTTACTCGAATTTAAAGTGTGCAAAGCGTTGAGTAAACTAGAACTGGTTGATTCTAAATTCACACTACTATAGTAAGATTGGATGGTTGTGTCGTCTAAAATTGGGTCTCCTTTTAATCCTGTTTGTCTTCTAGGTTCTATTTTAGAATGATCTTTACGATACGTATAAGAACTTCCACATAATAGTAAACTAGAAACAAGCGCGAAAAATAGGAGTTTTCCCTTTATTTTTGTTTTTCTTTTCATAGCTTTTCTCCTCATATGATGTTGAAATATTGAAAATCTTTTTTAGATTTTTCTTATTGTAACACAATATAAAAAAGAAAAAGTAGACTTTCCCTAAAAATATAGAAAAATCTACCCTCGTATTTATTCAATTTCTTCGATTTTAAAAATGTCGTTAAAATTAATTTTTTCCTTAACAATAACTAAATAACGTTCTTGTTCATCGATTTTAACAACAATACCTTCTTTTTTTAAATATTCTTCATTTTGATAATAAATAATTCGAACAATCATCCCTTTTTGAAGATGATTTAGTTGATAAAAAAGCTCTTCTTCTTGATCCGATGATAACTCTTTCTTTTTTATTTTTACTTTTTCTCTTTTCCGTAATTCTGTTTCTAAACCTTTTAATGATTGGAAAGGCAAGAATTGTTTTGCTCGTTCATTCACCATTATGTCCTCCTATTAATTTATTTCTTTTGGGAGTGGTCGCTTTTTCTTCTAGATTCATTCCTCTTAGAATCGCGTTTTTACCAAATCTTTCTTTAATTTCTATAATAGCGAGTTGGGAGCGATGTTCTTTTTCTTCCTCCTCTTCTTCAAATAAATCATACGTTTTATAAGACTCATCGACAACATGACCAAAACTTATACCAAGTTTACGAATTAAAGTATCTTGTAAAACAATCTCATAAAACAATTTCTTATAAGCAGATAAAAGTTTTCGATAAGAGGAAGTAAAACCATCTAAACTACGATGACCTTTAGAGCAGGGAATCTTTTCATCCGCATACCCAATAGAAAGATGAATTGAATTCGTAACCATATGCTTTTTTACTAGTTCAAGGGTTAAAAGTTCCACCATTTCTTTCATTGCTAAAAAAGCATCTTCTGTTCGATAATTTTCAAATAATACTTGTCCACTGGATAGAGAGTGATTTTCACGAACATATTGATGAATGTCTTGAATCGTACAACTTTCTCTTCCCCAAGCATGGTCAATTAAAAACAAAGCATTAATACCAAATTCTTTATATAATATTTTTTCATCTAAATGCGCTAAAGCATACATATCCGTAACATTATACTTCAATAATCGTTTGGCTATTCCTCTTCCGATATTCCAAAAATCGGTGATTGGTTGATAGTGCCAAAGTGTATCTTTAAATATTTCCTCATCTAAATAGCCCATATAGTTCATGGAGGTTTTAGCGACAATATCTAAAGCAACTTTTGCTAAAAACATATTCGTTCCAATACCTGCGGTAGCGCGAATTCCTTTTTCTTTCCAAATAAGATTCATCAAAAATTCCGCCATTTCCATCGGTGTTTTTTGATAAAGTTGAAGATAGGAAGTAATATCTAAAAAACATTCATCGATGGAATATACATGAATGTCTTCTTTTGCGATATATCTTAAATACAGACTATAGATATCCGCACTATATTCAATATATTTTTTCATCCGTGGTTTGGCGATAAGATAAGAAAGCTCCTGGGGAATTTCAAAAAGACGGCAACGATTTTTAACGCCTTTCTTTTTCAAACTACTCGAAACTGCTAAACAAAGAGCGCCTTTTCCTCTTGTTTCATCCGCAACCACTAAATCGGTAGTTAAAGAATTTAATCCTCTTTCTACGCATTCTACCGAAGCATAGAAGGATTTTAAATCAATACAAAGGAAAATATGTGATTTCTGCATCATTTTTCTCCTTTCTATTTTAGTATAAGTTTTTTATTTTTCTTTATGCAATCTTCGTTTTGACTTGAAGATAAAATATCTCAAGATTCATACCTTGTTTTCCACTTGCATAATAAGGCTTTGAAAGGTAACGAACTCTTACGCAGTTAAAATCTTGATTATCTAAAGTAAACGTCATCTTGTTCGCGTTTTCTTGAGAAGTTGCGTATGGCTTTAAATCAGAAAAATAGCCTAGTTCTGCATCTTCTTTTGTGATTTTATGTGCATAAGTCTTTGTTTCTTTTACCATATATTCATCATTTTCTTTCAAAAGAAAATCAACCGCAAAAGAAAAAGTTTGATCTATAAATACTTCTCGGTTATCTATATTATTAAAACCTGTTGGTTGAAAAATAAGCGTAACTTCTCCTTGATTTACGGGTTCAAAAGTTGGTGTTCTTACCATACCTGAGCCTGATGCACAAGTTTCATCTTCAATTAATCGGATACTATTCGTGCCAAATTTAGAATTCCCTGTCATCCATCCACTTTGAAAGAATTCAAGAGAATCATCCTCAGAAGAAAAACTTTTTTCGACTAATATAGTTTCTTTTTTACTTACTTCACTTGTCGTAATGGGTGAAGTTACAGATGATGGTTCTTTTGTTCCACAAGAAACCATCATGAAACAAAGTAAAAATAAAGGTAAAAATGGTTTTTTCATTATATTTTCTCGCTTTCTTTTAAAATACAGGTAAAGCATTTTAAACAATAATCTTTTAATTGTAAGACAACTTCATCAAGTAACCCGGTATACCAAGGATCATCGACTTCCTTTGAAGCATAAACGAAGTCGGATAATAACATTATCTTATGTTGATCATCTTGAGGAATGACGTAGCGGATTGTCCGTGTATTATAAGTGTCCATCAAAAATATATAGTCATATTCATCATAATCTTTTTGCGTTATCTGTTTCGCATGATGAGAAGAAAAAGGAATATGCTGGCGGGTTAATGCCATTTTCATCGATGGATAAATATCATTTCCCTCTTCTTCCGTCGTAGTAGCCCTAGAAGAAATTTGGAATAAAGAATCCATATTCTTTTCTTTTACGATTGCTTTAAAAATGTATTCAGCTGCTACCGAGCGACAGATATTACCATGGCAAACAAACAATATTTTAATCATTTTTTCACTTTCTCCCTTTTGATTAAAATTCAACTTCCATACCATCATAAGAAATAAGAAAATGATGTTTGGAAGCTTCCTCTACTAATTCTTCATAGGTTGATTGTCCATTATGAGAAAAATGGTTAGAAATACAAATGGTATGCTCATCTGCCAGGCCTAATTCTTTTAATCTTTCCACAAGCAAAGCATTCGTTTCTAGACACATATGATTACGTACCCATCCTTTTTGTAAACCACCTGTACAATCTAAGGAAAGTAAATCAAACTTCCCAAATTTTTGGAGTTGCTTTAAGCTTTTTTCGCTTAAAAAGCCACTATCATGGCAGTATAACATTTTCTTTTCACCATCAGAAATCGCATAAACAACAGGAGAAGTAGAGCGAGCGTGATCCGCACGAACCGCCATCACGTCATAATGGCCTACTTTGAAGATTTCACCTAATGTAAGAAGGTGCACTTCACTTACGGGCTTCATATACCAACGTTCAAATACTTTTTTCATTTTTCTATAACCGGAACGATCCGCATAATAATGGAGTCTCATTTGATAATCATGAGAATAATCTGTTCTTGCTTGTTCCATATCTTCTACGTAAAGATGATCGGAATGACTATGCGTAATTAAACAGTTTTCTATTTTCATCCAGTCAAAATTATATTTCATGTAGTGTAAACTCGTATCAGGTGGAAAATCAATTAATAAATCATCATTCACCAAAGCTTGGGAACGAGAACGTAAATTTCTTCCGCCTAATTCACGGGCTTTTTTACATAATTCACATTGACAAAACAAAGATGGAATTCCTTCATAAGCCGCGGTACCTAAATAACGTAGTTTCATTCTTCGTCACTCTCTCTTTCTTTTTTATTCTATCACGATTTATTTTGGTTCTCTATATAAAGAAAAAAGACGTCCTTTTTTAGAACGCCTTTTGAAGAATTATTTTAATTTACATTTCGTCGGTTCTTTCACTTCAACATTTTCTTTTGAGTGAATAACGATTTCTGCGACATAAAGAATACGAGCCTTTTTTACATCATCACGTCCATGGAAGAAATAATACATATGATCACCTTTATGAATAATCGTTCCATGACCGGTAGAATAAAGATGTTCTTCCTGTTTTTGATGGATAATTGGGTTCTTATCATACTTTTTAAATGGACCTAAAGGAGAAGCCGCAAATGCGATTCCTACGCCATAAAGCGCATTCTCAAAGCAGTTACATGAATAAGTAATACAATAGGTCTTTTCGTGGTTTAATTCTCTTACAAACGTTGTACTACCTTCGGACCAACGACGATTTCTTAAGTGCTTTGTTTCGTAATCATCAATATGTCCATTTTCCCAATCTTGTGGTTCTTTTTGATAGTTGATAATTTCGACAAAACGATCACATCTGCGCATATGATCTTCATTGTAGCCAATATAATTTGGACGAATCGTTGGCAACATTTTTGCTTCTTTATCGAACCACCAATCCGTTTCAAGTTCCACGGCAAGAATATTACTTTCTTCAATAAACTTCTTTAATTTTTTATCATAAACAACGTTATGATAGCAACATCTAGAATAATATAAATAAATTTTATCTTCATCGAAGAATAAGTTCACGTCAATGGAAGAAATATAAGTTCCCTTGGGCGCTTTCTTCAATAAATCTTCGGGGTCTTCTGAAGTAAAAACATTATCGCAAATTCGATCAACATTACAATAATCCTTATCATATGGGAAATATTCGATAGGGTGATTGGCTAAATTAATGAAGGGTCCTTCTGGAGAAGAAGATACCGCTACACCAATTTTAGCGCATTCTAAATAATGAGGTTCTTTAAAGTATTTTTCAACTAACTCATCTTTCACCAATGCACTATAGAATAAGTAGTAGTGTTGATTATTTGGATTGTAATAACATTCAGGTGCCCAAAACCAATCTTTTCCCCAGTTGTTTTCTTGGTTGGTGTCTAAAGCGTAACCTACATGTTCCCATTCAATTAAATCTTTTGATTTATAAATATAGAACTGAAAATTGTTTCCCGTATTGCTTGTTGCATAGCAATAGTAATATCCGCTTTTTTCATCCAATAAAACGTAAGGATCTGCACCTATAACATTCATAAATAACTCATTTCTAAATTAATTCTGCGAGGGAGAAGTAATTTGTAATATCTAATTCGGAATTAGCTTGGTTCGTTTTAGAGAAGTAATGATCAGTTGCGGTTTTTGTTCCTGATGTCTTTGTTACATTATTATAATCAAAGCATAAGAACATATCTTCTGGATCAATTCCTAAATCAGTATAAGAAATATAGAGTTCAAGATCAAAGCCGTTAGAGGCACCGCCTTCATCAACATTGGTTAAACCTTTGGTGGTAACGCGATAGCTATAATCTTCTAACATCTTTTGGTAGAGAAGGTTTTTCTTTTCTAATCCTTTATCTTCCAAAGTTGTTCCTGGTTCATAGACTCTTAGTAAGTTAGCAGCGCTTAAGCATAATGTAACTCTATTTTCCGCATCATCTGTACTAGCTACAAAGATTCTAAAGTCATCGTTTTGTCCTTTTTGACCCATGTCACCTGAATGCCAGGCTTCACCATCGGTCCACACATCATCATCATTTACTTTAGCGGCAATGTATAAGCCTTCTTTACCTTGTGCTACATAAATATCACCAATACCATCAATAGTATGTTTCTTCATATTGGCATATTCAGTTAATTGACCATCAATATATGGTTCATTATTAACGACAACTTTTAAGGTACCATTAAAGTCACCATAAACCGTGGTAGCTTTAAATGAGACGGTTTGATTACCTAATTTGGTTTCATCATAATCGCTCGTATAAGCAATTTTAATCATACCTTCCATATCATTTTCAAATGTTGCTTTTATATATGTTGGAAGGCTCACTTTTACGCCTTGAGGAACCGTAATCGTTTTATCTTCAAAAGTTTTTACTTTACGATAATCGTAATGAGAAATCACTTCTGCTGCTAAGCGATTACCTAATTCCATATTGCTTTGTGCACCAAAGTGCCATGGTTCAAAGGTATTAGTATAAAGACCTTCATTAGAAACAAAGGTAGTGTTATCTACTCTATCCGCAACAGTCTTTTGAATTTCTCTAAGGCGATTGGAATATTTCGCACTATTGGTTAATGCTTCAGAAATAACAAATGGCAATGTTTCATTATCCACATAACTACGTAAGTCTTGAATGAAGTATTCTAATGCTTTCTCATAGATTTCCATGTTTACATCAAACTTTGCATCTTGTTCACCATGGAGGAAAACGGCACCATCAATAACGGATTCAAACCCTTCATTGGTTAATTGTTGAATTGTTGCATCGATTAATTGGTATAAATTATTGGTTAGTGGGCCTGTTTGTTTTTGGGTTTTTTCGTTAGTTCTTACTTGTGCTAAATTTAATTTTGAACTTAATTCTTCGTCCTCTAATAATGATTCAGAATACCAGTGATCAGTAAATGTAGAACCACAAGCTGTATACTTTACGATAACAGATTTTCTCAAATCTCCATCTTTTAAATAACGACTTCTCATGGTTTCTCCCATACCTAATTCTGGGCCAAATTCACTACCACTATCACCGAATCCAGGTTCCAATTCAGTAATTTCGGCACGAGCGGAAATCGTTTCAGGGATTTTGCTTAATGCTGGCATAGTTAAACCATCCGCCATAATATCCACTTCATCATTGACTTCTTTTTGTTCTTCGGTTAAGTGAGAATTGAGAGCCTTTCCTCTTGCACCACTTTGTCCAGTTAAAATAATAAGGTGAACTTTGTTATCTTCTTCTGGAACGTTCATAGATGTTGTAACCGAAGGACTTGATGTCACTGGATCAACGGAAGTGGTTGGAGTGATAGAAGTTCCACCGCCACCACATGACGCTAAGAGTAGAAGAGTTGATAACGTAAATATCGAATTTTTCTTCATAATTTTTTTCTCCTTTTTAAGCGATAAACTTTACAAGTTTATTTAACGGTAATTTCTTTAAAAATGCAAACGGCAAAAACGAATAAAAAAAGTAAGATTGTTTGAAAGCGTTTACTTTCCTAGCAAAAAAGTACTATAATTCAAGTTTTAATCTTACTTTTTGATAAAATTGTTACAATAAAAATAATGTTATTTTTCTACGTGTTTGAGCTCTATTAATAGGCATCTAAATTCATCAAACCAATCTCTAGAGAAATTTATCCCCACTTTTAAATAGTATTCACCTTTAAAAATTTGTTGGTCATAGCTATTCCAATAATAAGCTTCTGGGTCTAAACCTTGTAAACGAACAAAGCGATAACAATCTCCCTCTTTTAATAAATTCATAAATAAAAACAAGGAAGATTTCTGATCTTGGCTTACAGATTGTAATCCTAAGAAATTTGTTTCATTCGGAGAAGAGATATGATAAAGCGTGCCATTTTCAATCACAGATTGATGGTATTCTTTATAGATTTTGGCTACTTCACTTAATTCTTCCATTTCTTTTTCACTCAAGCGATTGGGGTTCATTTCATAACCATACGTGCCAAATAAAGCAATTTGTGCTTTCGTTTGATATGAAGTAATTGGATTGGCATTCGCATGCGCTCCCATGGTGGATAATGGATAGCCTAAAGAGGTGTTATATTGAATGAACATCCGTTGAATTGGATCCGATTCATCACTACACCAAATTTGTGGGCAATAATATAAAGTTCCTAAATCAAAACGACCGCCACCTGACGCACAGCCTTCAAACATAATATGAGGATATCTTTTAATTAAACGGGAAAGTAAGGAATAATAACCTAACACTAAACGATGATAGATTTCGCCTTGTCTTTCTTTTCCATAAGCATAGGAATATGTTTCATAAACCACACGATTATAGTCCCATTTAATGTAATCAATTTCATATGTATCTAAAATCTTTATCATTTGTTCATAGATATCATCTACAACTTTTGGATTAGAAAAATCTAAATGAAATTGATGTCTAGCAATGGTTAAAGGGTTGTTATCTTCTTTTAAAATGCAATGGGGATTATTTTGATAATAATCGCTAAGTGGATTTACCATTTCGGGTTCAAACCAAATACCAAATTTCATATTTTGTTTGTGGCAGTGTTCAATAACGCGATGTAAATCCACTTTCTTTTCGTTTACATACCAATCGCCTAAACCATCATAATCGTTATCTCTTCTTCCAAACCAGCCATCATCTAAGACAAATAGTTCAGAGCCGATTTTTTTTGCATCATCAATATAAGAAACAATGGAATCCGTGGTGAAATCGAAGTAACAACCTTCCCATGAATTAAATAAAATGGGCTTATAATCCTTTTCATAAGGATAGGTGATTAAGTTTTCTTTAATAAAAGCGTGGAAGTTCTGCGACATTTTATCCACACCATTAGAAGAATAAGAAATCACGCATTGTGGAGTAACAAAAGATTCGTTCGGCTTTAAAATCCATAAGAAATCTTCATCATTCATACCATAAGTAATATGTAAATTATGAAAATAATCGGTGAACGAACGCCATTTAAAGTTGCCACTATAAATCATGTTAAAACCAATGACTTCTCCATGATTCATCGTTGCGTTCTTTTCCATTAAATATACGAAAGGATTTTCTTCATGAGAACTTCTTCCATAATTACTGGTGACTTCTTGAACGCCATCAACAATATCATTGACTTTATAATCTCTTTCTTTGGCCCAGCGCCCACTAAAATGAACAAGGCGATAATCCATACTAGGTAAATCAAGTTGCATTGAAAAAGCACGTTCGATTTGTACTTCTTCTTTTTCATGATTAATAATTTCGAAATTCTTCACTAAGATGTCTTTATCTTTATAAATTGTTAAAAAATATTTTACAAAAACTTGGTGGTTTCTTTCTTTTAAAAGAATTTCTAAAGTTTCGGCATCATCATGATCTAAAGCATGAGGCATGTCTTTTAAAGGTTGAATACCTTGATTAATACGATGTTCAACATATAAAAATTCAGTGATACGAGAGCCATCTTTATAACGAAGAATAATTGGCGCTCCTCTTTTATCAATGACACCATGACTCGATAATTCTAAAAGTGCATAGTTACTTTTAAATTGATCTATAAAAGTCTTTTCTTGATGATCTTTATCATCATAAAATTGCGTGGAATTATTATCCACATTCGCTTTACGAATCGCATCTGCATTACTTATTTCACTTAAATAAGGTCCAAAATAAAGTTTTTCTAATCTTTGCTCTTGGTTTAAATAAATATAATAACTGATGCTTTGATTCGTTAAATGAAAGATTCTCGTTTTTTTGTTAAAGGTTATCATGCTACTTCCTCCTTTAGCATTTCAACAATTTCTTTATAGCCATTTGTATTGAGATGTAAACCATCTTCATAAAAGAAATTCATACCATTTTTTTGATATTTCTTTTTTAATCGCGCGTTTATATCTAACACTATTACATCGTCTTTTGGCGCTTCTCTTTTCAATAAAGCATTCCATCTAGCTACTTTCACTTTTTTCGCTTCAAATGCTGGTGATTCTGTAGCAGTAAATACATAAAGTTTCGCTAGTGGATATTTTTCTTTTAATAATCGAATAACGGTTTTGTAATTATTGAGTATTTCTTGATTAGAAATACAGGAATGGGTGTCGTTCACGCCTAGATGAATAAACACTCTTTTCGGTGCTTTGTCCAATTGAATTTTTGGAGTATACAAAATCCAATCGCTAAATTTTGTTCCACCTAAACCTAAATTTAAGTGTGTTTCTTTAGGATAAGTTTCCTCAAAAAGTTGATCCGTAAATTGGTGATAATGCCAAAATTCAAAATAGGAATCACCAATAAATAAATCTTCTAAAGAAGTATTCGGAATATACGCTTTTAGTTCTTGATAAAATAAATCATCTCGAGGGCTATAATCCGTTTCCATATCTTGGGTATAGCCTTCTAAAAGCCTACTATAATCAAATTTTCCAATATAAGGCCCAACTTTTGTTAACCCCTCATAGAACCCCTTCACAAAGTGCGTCGGCTGTCCTGTTTGATCAATAAAATATAAAACGCCATTCCCATAAATCCAATCCGTTTTTCGATAATCAAAATGTCCCATATAACAGAGAATTCTTTGGTTAGGTAGATTAACATTTCCTAAAAATGAATTAGCGAAGTCTTGTCGACCTGTACCAATTTTGTTATAGTTTTTACCATCAAAAACAAGTTCTCCAACATAAATAGAACCTTCATCATACCGCACCATACCAAAACCATGTGTACGTTTTTTTTCTTTAAATTTTTGATAATTATCTGGCACAAAAAACCAGATACCTGATTTGCCTAAATAATAATTTTCAAAGACAAGTGGTTTTTGTTTTATTGCTTTTTTTACCATACTCTTTCCTTCTTGAAATATCATGTAATTTTATTTTCATTACTCTTCCTTTTCATTTGTATTATAGCATTAAAAGTCATGAAAAAAATATTCTCTTTTTTCCTTTTCTCATTAATTTTAATGAAAAAAAGGAAGTGTTAAAGGGTGTTAACACTTCCCACAAGCGATTAAATTTTCTAAAAACTATTTAGAAACAACACTTAACATTTCAACATAGGCATTACATGACGCCATCAACACACCAACAGCACCATTTAAATTACCAATATTGGAAACAATAGAAATTTTGGCTTCATCATTGAAGTAGGCTGTATAGGCATTTCCTTCTTGAACAATTTTTAAGTTAGCGGAGCTTCCTATTGTATAATTGACGGAGGCACTCTTTAATAAAAGGCTACGATTATAATCAACATATCGTAAATAAAGCGTTGTACCATCAAACTCTAAGCGATAGCCTTGGAACGTATTGTTATTATCGCCACCATCACTATCTACTGCGTCGTTTTTCGTATAATTCTTAACGTTTAATAATAATGAAATATAGCCACTATTAGAAACACTATTGAGATTAAAGTCAATATCTAAAGAGACGTTTGTATGATTGGTTTTTGTAATTAATCCACAAGAATTTTGATTATCGGAATGAATTCCTTTATCCGAAAGATTTAAATTATTCCTAACGTAATATCCTTTCGCAGAGAATTGAGAATCAAATAAAAGGGAGAAATCATCATCATAAGAAGCCTCTTCAAAATAGATTTCGCTAAAGCGAACTTCGTCCCCCGTTCCATAAATGGAAACGTAATGTTGACCTTCGTTCATTTCAACATTATCAATGGTTAAAAGGACATCTCCATTTTTTAAACGTGGGGTGTTGCTAGTTATCGTATATTCTTGAATGGTCCCACGATCTAAACGAACACCAATTTTCTTACCAATACTCTTCGCGGTGAAACGCATATTCAAGGCATAAGTTCCACCTTCTTGATAAACACGATAAGTTGCACGATCACCTTTATTAGCTAATACTAAGTTATAACTATTTTGATGAATCATATCGCCTTCTTTTTCCACTAATTCGAGTTCTGAACCCGTTGTCAGATAAGATAATTTTTCATCATACGCATTAGCTAAAATTGAATGGCTATTGAAAGCTTTTTGATCGCTAGATCCCCTACCTACATTGGAATAAGCAATATAACCTACTTCATCAAAACTATGATTCTTTTCGAAACCAATTTTACCGCCTTTAAAATAAATATCTAAGCCACTTTCTTTTTCAATACCATCAAAGTAAAGATTGACTTTTCCTTTATGATGCTGTAAGCGGAAAGTATGAATAACACTGGTATCGTATTCACGAAGTAAAGTAGTATTATGTTTTTTTGTTTCCACGCCATCAATAATTTTATAAATTGAAATTTCGTTATTGGCAAATTGCATATAGGAATAATTCTTTTCATCAATATAAGAGAAAATCATTTTTCCTTCACCAACCGTATTAAATTCCACAGTAAAGGTTTCCTCAGAACCTGTACCTGATAATAAGAAATTACCATTCTTTGATAATTCATCGGTGCCATAAGTGGAGAAGTCACAAGAATCTAAACCTAAAACATTTTCGGTTTTTACATCATTTGCTATCATGGTTGAACCATTAAAGGATAAACGCGAGAAGTTTAAGAATCTTTGTGCGTTTCCTTCGAGATTATGATAAGCGATGTAATAGCTATCCATATCTGGCCCTAAAACCATGCAGGAGTGGCCTAAACCATAGAAATCATCAGCGGTAGAGAGCAAAAGGTTTCCTTGTACTTTATAACTACTGTTCTTCATGACATCCGCGCCTTCTTTTAAATAAGCATAATCAACGCGGTAACTCTTAGAAAGGTAATGTGTCCCGCAATAGGTGAAATAATATTGGCCATTGCGTAGAAGCATATATGGTCCCTCATTCCAACTACCCACACGGCAATCATTTAAGGTTATCATACTGTCAGAGTTATCATCATTTTTCTTCACGGTTTTCATATCATCTTCCATGGCATAAATTTTAAGTCCTGAGCCATATAGATAGACGTTTTCATCTTTATTAATAAAATAACTGCCATCAATTCCCTTACCAATATTATTGGAAATACAAGTAAAAGGTCCCTCTGGAGAATCACTTTCTAATACATAATGTCCATTTCCACTTGGCGAAGCAATTAAATAAAATTTTCCGTTTCGATAAATGACTTCTGGGGCAAATGGGGTGGGGTCTGCTGGTTTAACATTTGAAGGATCCTCACTATAAGAATAAACATAACCTT